>Ga0155858_112_pt2 | contig 53798 bp, 59 predicted proteins | sample RifCSPlowO2_01_FD_107512 | JGI IMG/M metagenome (GOLD analysis project Ga0155858, IMG submission 107512) | Candidatus Terrybacteria bacterium RIFCSPLOWO2_01_FULL_40_23
AACAGTACGAGCCCGATTATAAGACACAAAAAAACAGAAACAATGATCGATAAAACCATCACTATAAATACGGCGCCGTAGAAAATTTCTGTAAGCAGTTGCTTCACTTTAAACCTCTTTTTCAACGTACATATTTATCTATATGTTTTATATATAGCCAACTGCGCCGTGTCAAATAAAAAACGACAGAGTCGTTTTCTTTGCAAAAAGCTAATAAAAAGGTATCTTTAAAGCTATGGCAAAAGCAGAAAGCATTGTTTCTTTTGATCAGGTATCTTTTGAATATAGTCCGACCCGCCCCATTTTAGATGAGGTGGATTTTTCTATTCGTCAAGGAAGAAAAATAACACTTATGGGACAAAATGGCGCGGGTAAAAGCACTATATTTGCGCTTATTGCCGGCTTACTTAAGGCGGATATGGGCAAGGTTAATATAGGGCACGGTTTAACGATTGCTATGGCCAGGCAGGTTATTTTGCGCGAAGAATTTGAGCTTACGGTAAGAGATTTTTTCCAGAGATGCTTTGCGCAAAAAGTATATAATATCGACCCCAAAATAGATGAGGTGCTTGAAGTGGTTAATTTGCACGCGTCGCATGACAAACTTATAAAAACTTTTTCCGGCGGCCAACAAGCGCGGCTATTGCTTGCTTCCGCACTTATTCAAAATCCTGATCTGCTTTTGCTGGATGAGCCGACAAATAATCTGGATAAAGCAGGAATTGCGCATTTGAGACAATTTTTGGTTGATTATAAGAAAACTGTAATTGTTATTTCCCACGACGCTGAATTTTTGAACGCGTTCACCGACGGCGTGCTTTATCTTGATGTCCACACGCGCAAAGTGGAACAATATACCGGCAACTATTTTGACGTTTCCGAGCAGATTTTAGCTCGTATTGAACGGGAAAACAGGAAGAATGCCCAGTTGGCTAAGAAAATAATCGAGAACAAAGAAAAAGCGAATTATTTTGCTGATAAGGGCGGACGCATGCGTCTTCTTGCCAAACGCATGCGGGATAAAGCAGAGGAAATGGAAGAAGAAAAAGTAGATGTACGCAAAGAAGACAAAGCCATCCGTCCGTTTACTATTCCGCGTCAAGAAGGCCTCCAAGGCGAAATTGTAACTATTACTTCTTTCACCGCAATGAATAAGAAGCATAAGCCGGTTACGAAAGAGGCCAATGTTTTATTGAGGAAAGGCGACCATTTATTGCTTAAAGGTCCAAATGGCATAGGTAAAAGCACGTTGTTGGAATCCATTGTCAGGCGAAGTTCAAAAGGAATAACCGTGGGCAAAGACGTTAAGATAGGTTATTACCGGCAGGATTTTTCAACTCTTAATTTTGACGATACGGTTTACCAATCTTTAATTTCAGTTACTCCCGATAAAGATGAAGAATATATGCGCAGTGTTGCCGCGGGTTTTCTTATTAATTCCGAAGTTATCCGTACTAAAATAGGGAATTTATCCGAAGGCCAAAAAGGACTGGTGGCATTTGCGCATCTTATATTTGAAAAGCCCGGACTTTTGATATTGGATGAGCCGACCAACCATATGAATTTTCGTCATATTCCGATCATTGCCGAAGCCCTTAACAAGTATGAAGGCGCAATGATATTGGTTTCGCACGTGCCTGAATTTGTTGAGAAGATACGCATTGATAGAGTCATTGATCTTGAGGAATAATGTTGTGATAAATTGTTAAAATAAAATGCCTCGCTTAGCGGGGCATTTTGCTTGCAAAAATTTAGAAATATGGTATTAAATAAGGAAACCGTTATTTGAAAAAGGAGTTAGCTTTGGATATCCAGCGCAAGGTCCTTTCGAATGGACTTCGTACATTTGCTGTGACTCAGAAAGGCATTTTAAGTTCCCATGTAGTCCTTGGTTTGCGTGCTGGTGCTCGTCGTGAAAACGCAGAGACAAACGGCATAGCGCATTTCCTTGAGCATATGTTTTTCCGTGGCGGTATCCGTTATCCCACGCAAGAGATCATATCAAGAGCGATCGAAGGCGTTGGAGGGAATTTTAACGCTTTCACCGGTTACGATAAAGTATATTTTGTAATCGGCATACCGGTAAATAAATTTGAAGTTGCGATGGATGTTTTGAGTGATATGTTGTTTAATGCGCAATTGCGTACAGAAGACATTGATGCTGAACGCGGAGCTGTTTTACAGGAATTGGCAAGACGTGCCGATGATCCTTCAAGCATCGCTTGGGAAGAATTGCATAAATTAATGTATGGCGACACATCTCTTGGCCGCCCGATCGTAGGACCGCGTGAAAATCTGGAAAGGTTTTCCCGTCCGGATTTCGTGCGTTTTCGTCAAGAAATGTATAATGCGCGGGAAGCAGTTCTTGCCTTCAGCGGCGACCTAAATGTTAAGTCTGCATATTCGCTTGCGGAAAAATATTTTTCCGGTTTGCCGCGCACAAGTTCTTATTATGGTTTTCCCGATGAGCCGATTTCTTCATCAGCCAATCCGGAAATTGTTATTAAGCAGAAAGATTTTGCGCAAGCTATCATTACGCTTGGCGTTTCAGCTCCTGCCTTTCACTCAAATGACCGGGCTAGCGCAATTGTTCTTGACGGCATTTTGGGTAGCGGAATGAGCTCGCGTCTGTTTCAGAATGTCAGAACCCTCAAGGGTCTTGCTTACAGCGTTACTTCAGATTACGGAAACGGCCATGACTTTGGAGCTTTTGTATGTAGCGCAGGAGTTTCTCCGACAAAGACCGAAGAAGCTATACAGGCGATTGCTTTAGAGATCCGAAGACTCATGGATGAGCCGCCTTCTGCCAATGAACTGCAATGCGCAAAAAGTTTCCGTGCAGGAAATTTAGCGATGTCTTCAGACAACGTGTCTACAATTTTAGGCTGGTTAGTGGGTTCAGAGCTTTCCTACGGGAAAGCTGTAACACCGACTGATGCTATACACGATGCTGATAATGTATCGCGAAAAGATGTAACGCGCATTGCGCAGAAGTTGTTTCTTCCGGGCGGATGGAAGGTTTCAATTGTCGGCCCCTATGGCGGCAGTGTTGAGACGATACAAGATATTCTCCATACAACTCTTATTGCATAAAGTATTTAGCCGCATGAATTATCATGCGGTTTTTAATATTTTATAAAATATTAAAATAAAGACCGTTGAATTTTCCAGCGGTAATTTGTATACTTATCAGCGTATATAGCGGCTTTCTTCAAGGCGTATGGCGGTAATTTCTCCTTTTGCGCATAGCACCCCATCTGCAAATAGTTCGCAATGTATTATCGCTTTTTTCCTAAGTTTGTTTATAACGCGCGCGCATAAAACAATTTTTGCATCCAATGGGGTCGGACGCATAAGTCTTATTTCATTAAAGGTTCCGGTTACATATCCAGGCATAGGTTCAGTGCCGAAGGAACGGTTTTCATCTCGATAATCATAGGCAATCGCTGTCCAAATAGAATGGCAATCAATAAGTGTGGCAATGATGCCGCCTTGAAGTACATTTGGCATACCCGAGGAATGAGTTATTTTAGGTTTCCAGGAACAGATAACATTTAAGCCGTCTTCTGTCCAAAAACTTTTTATTTTAAGTCCGGAACGGTTGTTTGGACCGCACCCGAAACATGTCATGCGAGGAAAGTAGTCTTGGAAAGCCCTTGGCTTTGTCATCGCCGTTCCTTTCAAAAAGCTGTTACCTTGATTCTCGCTAATTGATATAATGTGTCAAGAGAACAGTTCGCAATGCTTAAGGGAATATTCTATATGAAAAATGGTTGGGAACTTAACAAAAACATAAGAAGCGCTAAAATATAAATATAGGAATATAGATTATTTTTAAATATGATCGAGATAATTATAGATAATAAGACAATTACGCCATATGGATGGACGTTTAAGGTAACTGTCTATGATGATATCGGCGAGACCAAGCATTCAGTTACTGTGGCGGAAGATTATTATAAGAAACTCACGCAGGGAAAAATAACTCCTGAAGAATTAATAAAAAATTCTTTTGAATATTTACTTTCGCGCGAACCCAAAGAATCTATTTTTGGTCAATTTGTCCTTCCGACCCTGCACCAATATTTTCCAGATTACGAAACTAGTATGCGGTTTAAAAGCGCCGATTAAAATATCTGCGGAAACCTATTCGGATTAGTATTGACGTTTAGGTTGTCGTGTGTTATTCTTCTCAAGTTGCGTACTAACGTATCGTAGCACCGTGTACCAAAAGTATACGGTAAGCAAAGAAGTTTGTTTTAAAAAGTGTGTCGAGTTTAAAAATACTTACATTTGCATTTTATTCAAGTTAAAAATAGTTTAAACCATGAACGGTACAATCAAAAAACTTACTGACAAAGGTTTCGGCTTCATCACTGTAGAAGGGCAGGAAAAAGATGTTTTTTTCCACAGCAATTCTTTGGTAGGAGTTCAATACAACGAACTTCGCGAAGGGGACGCTGTAACTTTTGAAATTGAGAATTCTCCAAAAGGTCCGAACGCTGTAAACGTACAGCGCTCCTAATCTTTTTTAGTCCAAAAGCCCCCCTATAAGGGGGGTTTTTATTTTGGGCAAGAAATGTTCTTGTCTATTTGCGAAAATCTTAAATTGGGGAATAATATTATTGTGAAACAAATACTTACTTTATGCATAATTCATGACGGCGACCGCGTGCTTTTGGGGATGAAAAAGCGGGGTTTTGGTGCGGGACGATGGAATGGCTTTGGCGGAAAACTTGGACAAGGCGAAAGCGTTGAAAGCGCGGCTTTGCGTGAACTTCAGGAAGAGTGCGGTATATCAGCAAACGGGTTAGATAAACGCGGCACAATAACATTTCATTCGCAAGAAGAGCCGGATGTATTGCAGGAAGTGCATATTTTCAGTTCTGAAAAATTTGAAGGTGAACCCCTGGAAACAGAAGAGATGAGACCGCAATGGTTCGACAAAAATAATATTCCGTATGATACGATGTGGCCAGATGACCGCTATTGGATGCCTCTGCTTTTGGCCGGTAAGAATTTTGAAGGAGAGTTTAATTTTAAAGATAATAATACAATTCTTAATTATTCCATTAAAGAAATATAATTTTTATGTCTACAGCAATAGCATATATTTTAAGTCTTGTATTGATAGGCGTTTCTTTTATCGCAAGTATCTATGTATATCCTATGCTGCCTTCGGAAATAGCCGTTCATTGGAACGGCGCCGGACAAGTTGATGGTTACGGAAATAAATTTATCGGGTTGTTTTTATTTCCGGCAATAGCCACGATAGTATTTTTGTTTTTGGTTATAGTGCCATATATTGACCCATTCCGTGAAAATTTTAAAAAATTCCGTAAAGAATACAACTTATCTATTGTCTTGATGGTGTTTACTTTTATGTTTTTTAACGCATTATCTTTAGCCTGGAATTTGGGTATACGTTTTAATTTTGCGCGCGCAGCCGCACCTATGCTCGGGATGATGTTCTTTATAATGGGCACAATATTGCCCCGCACAAAACGCAATTGGTTCTTTGGCATACGTACGCCTTGGACAATATCCTCAGACATGGTTTGGGAGAAAACCCATAAAATAGGCGGATTGATATTTAAGGTCTCCGGTATCATCGCAATGTTTGGAATATTGGTTCCCGCGGATTTTGCTTTTGTTGTCGCGATCGTTCCGTTAGCGGTATCTTTGGTATGGTTAATAATTTATTCATATATTCTTTTTCGGAAAGAAAGATTTTTGCAATAAGAAAACCCCGCACAAAAAGTGCGGGGATTTTTAATATTGCGCGCGATAATTTTTTCTATGGTTTCAAGGCAATGGTCATAAAACCTTTGACTGCAGCTTCTTCAAGTCCTTGGGTCATTGCGGTGAAACGTTTGAAAATGCGTCCTATTTCATCTTTTGAGTCTTCAGGTAAACGTACGGAAAAGTCACCCTTTGCCACGTTATCCATAGCCTTCAAAAGTTTAAGGGTCGGTCTAAATGTCCACCAGATACTTACTAGGGTTCCGATCACAACAAAGAAAAAGAAAAACAGGATCGTGATAATGGCATAAGCATGGATCAGGAGTATCCCACGGATCGTATCTGCAAGTTGTTGCGAATATTCAAGCGGTAAAGCCGCGATGCTTTTTTGCATGATCCTTTCGTAGCTAATGGTCAAAATTAATATCATTATTGTTACCGGCACAATGAACAGGAAGTAGCGTACCAGAAAGGTTTTGGTAAAAACTGATAATATTGGTTTAGGAATGCTCATATTTTATAAAAATAATAAATGGATATTCATTTATATATAGATTAACACATAATGAATATATGAAAAAACCGTCCTTGTAAGGACGGTTTCATTAAATCTATGTTCTATAGGAGAATTTTTCTTCAAGCCATTCAATAACTTCATTACAACTTCGTTCACGCCAGGCAATATTGGAGCGAATTTTTTCAAGACACTGCTTAACAGCGCGGTCGGCTCCGGACACGTCGTGTGTTGCAAAGAATTGTTCAACATCTTCAAGCTGTTCCTGCGTAGAGAATCCCGCAGGCAAAGCTATCAGACCATTCATAAAGCCAAGGCCGCCGTGGCCATAAAGTTTCAGGAAAACATCCCAGTTATTTTTTACGAATTCCCACGTTAAGGTATGGGTCTTTTTATTCGAATACCAAACCATGCGCAGTTTATCCTGCGGGCGAACTTTTTCACTAAGCGCCAAATCAAGGGCCCGAGCATGAATTACGGTGTCATTGAATGAGCCCAAAACTTTCAGAGTTCTGACGCTTTCTTCAGGCGAAGTTGCGTTCTCGTAAAGCTTGATGAACTTTTCGAATTCTTCATTGCCGCCATGTTTTGCAACCAGTAAGAAAACAGCATTTCGGATATCCGGGTCTAATTCTCCGCCGTTAACATAAGAGCTGAAATGTCGTCTGGCTTCATCGATTGTATCTTGGTCTCCCCAGTTGCCCATGTTAGTAATTGCAAGCGAACGCAGGAAAATATCCGTAAAGGATTCACCCGGGATCTTATCCCAACCAAGGCGTTCTGCTATTGGTTTGAAAAAATCTCTCGCAAACGATTTAAATTGCAAGTAAGAGCCTGTGTCAGCAGAGATAAGTTTGCCGGAAAGATTTAAGCTGCGTTCGATTTCACGCCAAACGTTATAGTTGTCTTCGCTTTTGTAAGCTTCAAGAAGCTCAAGAGCACTTCTTGTTTTTATAAAATCGGCTCGCGCGAGCGCGAAAGCATCATTGAGAAGACCGATGCGATCAATTGTCGGCAAAGCGCCTTCACTAACCGCTATTGCCAAGCGCGATATCATTTCCGGCGAATAAGCAACGCGATAGAAACCGCTTTGTCCCGGATTTATCTTAAGCCATGAACATGCACGGGAATTTAATTGCACAACAGCTTTTCGGTCCCGCATGTAATAGCTTAACGTGTCTTCATTTTCACCTGTTTGCATTAAAAGGGGAATGTGCCAAAGCGAGTGTTTGGTATCTTTACTGCCGTCAAAAATGAAACGTTTCTGTTCCAGCCGAAGTTCGTTTTTTTCATCATCAAGATAAGCTGTTACAACAGGATATCCTTTTTGGCGAGTATATCGCGCCATAAGTTCGCTGACAGGTTTACCCGAAGCTTCTTCAAGGGCTTGCCAGAGATCATCTGTTGTAGCGTTGCCGAATTTATATTTATCAAAATATAAACTCAAACCACGGCTGTAAGCCTCAATACCTAAATAGTATTCCAGCATGCGGTTAATTACTGAACCCTTGCTGTAAGTTATCGCGTCAAAGATCTCTCGGATCTCATCGGGATTTTTAACAGAAACTTCGATAGCGTGGGTATTGTTCAAACTGTCTGCGCCAAGTGCTGGGAAATAATCTTCTGTTATGTATTGCGTCCACACATCCCAATTTGGAAATTGAGCATCAACAGCTTTTGGTCCCGCATATGAAGCAAAACCTTCATTAAGCCAAAGATGCGTCCACCATTGCATGGTAACTAAGTTACCGAACCACTGGTGCGCAAGTTCGTGGTCTACGACCTCTGCGACTCGCTGGCGCATAGCAGCTGAAGAGTTTTTTGCATCTATAAGTAAAGCTGTTTCGCGATACGTTATGAGTCCCCAGTTTTCCATGGCGCCGGAAGCAAAATCAGGCAAGGCGACCATATCAAGTTTGGGTAGAGCATAAGGTACGCCGAACCATTTTTCAAAATATTTTATTGAATGAAGAGCAACTTCAAGCGCGAAGCGGCACATTTCTTTCTTGCCGGGCGTAGCCCATACGCGAACCGGTTTGTTGTCTCTGGTAAAACCTTCAATATATTCAAGCTCTGCTACAACGAATGCAACTAAGTATGTAGACATCGGTACGGTGTCTTCGAATACAACTGTTTTATTTATTTTATTTGGTGAAACAGGAATAGAGTATGCCGGCATGTTTGATAATACCGTCATATGCAAAGGCGCAATTATCTGGATAGTAAAGATAGCCTTCATATCCGGCTCGTCAAAGCAAGGGAAAGCGCGTCGCGCATCTGTTGCTTCAAACTGCGTAGCCGCACCCCAGCGCTTTTCACCGTTTACCATGTAGGATGTACGGTAGAAACCATGCATTTTGTCGTTAAGTTTACCTTTGAATCCAAGGGTCAGCCATCGGGTTCCCGGGCGTAACTGGTCAATGAATTCAAGAGAGACCGTCTGGTATTTCTTGTTATACGTAATGTTTTTTGTTTTATTGCCTAAGTTAGCTTCAGCGTTTGTTATATCAAGCTCAGCAGCATGAAGAGTTATAATCGAAGTGGCCTCTTCAATATTTACCTTAATATAAGATAAGCCTCGGAAGGTGAAATCATCAAAATCAGGTGTGAGGCTGATAAAGTATCGGGACGGTATGACATTCCGGCTAAGACGCCAGGGGTTTTTACTTGCCAACGGTTCTCCTTTGTGAACGTATATTAAATTATCAAGGTTTATCTAGGCTTTACGATAGGTTATAGACAATAACCCGTCAATAAAATCTTATATCGGTGTTAGAAATTAAAAATAATAGTTTCATTGTGTATAATGGTTATTATGGGTAAGATTTTTGCCTCAATTAAATTAATTGTTCTGGTTGCGGTCCTTGGAAGCGTTTTTTATTTTTATAACGACACGGTTATGATGGTTTTTCGTTCTCTAAATCAGCGATATCTGCCGTGTAAAGCGCCTATTGAGTATGCGTTGGAAGAATTTAGTCCCGAGTTTGGGTTGACCGAGCAGCAATTTCTTTCCGCGGTGAGTGAGGCTGAAAAGATTTGGGAAACTCCTGTAGCCAAAGAACTTTTTATGTATAAGGAAGACGGATATCTTAAAATAAATTTAATTTATGATTATCGTCAGGAAGCTACTGAACGCTTAAAAAAATTGGGCATTAACATAAGCACTGATAAGGTGACCTATGACAAGCTTTCCAGCCAATACGACAGCATGAAAAATTCTTATAACTTCCTTAAAACACAATACGAACAAGCTTTAAGCAGTTTTAATCAGCGCAAAAAAGCATATGAAGAGCGGGTTGAATATTGGAATAGCCGGGGTGGAGCGCCTAAAGGCGAATATGAAAAACTGAACCGGGAAAAAGAAGCTTTAGATGCCTTAGCTGAAAAATTAAATCAGACAGCCGAGCAATTAAATGAACTAGCCAAAGATATAAATGCTTTAGTTTCAATAATAAATCAGATGGCTTCAGCCCTTAATCTTGATGCTACGCGTTATAATAATATAAACGGAGAGCGTGGCGAGGTTTTCCAGCAGGGTTTATATAAAAGCGATATCGGCGGACAGGAAATTGATATTTATCAGTTTGAAGACCGCGCCCAACTTGTCCGGGTTTTAACGCATGAGATGGGGCATGCTTTGGGTCTTGAGCATTCCGAAGAACCCACGGATATAATGTATAAATTAAATGAAGGGTTAACCGAAAAACTTTCTGAAAGCGATATTTCTGCCATTCAAGAAAAGTGCGGTATTTAACTTTTATTTTAATGTAAACAATAAATTAAAAATCCCGTTTGAACGGGATTATTTATTTTGTTTTATTGTTACGGCCAATTGCGCCAAGCGCTTGCCTAGTGCGCGTGCCTGAGCGCGGTCCTGTGGCGTGATCTTGCCGTGAGCGGTTGCGCCGTAATAAGAGCCGGATTCTTTCATGGCATCGGTCCAGGGAAGACCCACAATATAGCAGCCGTTAGCTAAAAGTAAGTGCATAATTTGCAGTAAGGTCGCTTCGGTTCCTGCAGAGCGGGACCAGCTTGTAGTGAATGCGCATGCTGGTTTTCCTGCAAATGCGCCGGTTTCCCAAAGATGTCCGGTGTTATCGAACCAACCTTTAAGTTCCGCGGTTATGCCGCTGAAGTTGGGACATCCTACTGCCAGGGCATCAGCTTCAAGGAGTGCTGAGGGTTCGGTTTTATTAAGAGAGCATATCTTAGGATGCGCGCCAGGAACCTGGAGAACACCGTTGGCTATGCAATTTGCAAGCACTTGTACCATTTTGCTTTTGCTGTCGTATAAGATCAAAACAGCCGCATTTTTATTTTCTTGAGCCATTGCTTAAGCTCCAGTACTTTTACCACAAGTTTAACACAGGTTTTTAACCGGTCAACAAAGAAACAGCATATTTTATTTGACTATTTAGTAAATATATTTTATAGTAAATAATAATAATTCCTTAAAAAATAGGATAAGAGATGAGCGACGAACAGCTTAGACAACGCGCCCTTAAAGCTTTGATGTTTGACCCTCTGGATACAGCCGAAAAAATAACCGGAAAATCATACGCAGATGATGCGGAAACAATCCAATTGGGTTTTACCTGTTTGCAACAGAACAAAATGCGCAAGCGCGCTATTTTAGCTGAGATTGGCGATACGCATGCCGGTATTTTCTGGAATGATTTTTTGAAAATCATATTTGACCTTGGTTTTAAGATCATTCAGAGCAAAAGAAGTATTGAAGAGCGGGAGGACGGTATCGTTGTTTCGCCAACAAACGTAATCGCTGCGCATCCTGAAAAGAAACTTCTTATTTGCGCAAACTCTTATGTTCCGACTGACCCGCAAAAAAATCAAATAATCGGAAGCGGTAAAATTTACGGTTCAATTGATGTTTCAGGTTTGCGCGAGGGTTTTGATTGGTATCAGTTTTTAGGGCAAATAAGCTTTTCTTTTTACGGCGATAAAATGCAGTTTTATTTCGGTGTAAATGAAGCTTTGGTAACGCGTTTGCAGTTGGTTGAAACCACGGCACCCTTGTGTAATTGGCCAAACGATGAAGAACCAACAATGCTTTATGGCTTATTGGAAGACAAGATCCCGGATCTGCCCGATTGGGTAAAAGAATTCATGGGCACGAGAAAAGAAAAATAAATCCCGATTCCGTTAGTTAACGGACGGGATTTTTTATTTGGTTTGCGTTCAAGTAGTTATTTTGATAGTTTGAATTCATGACAAAAAACAGAAAACAACAAACAGCAGAAGAATATCTTAGCAATTCGGATCCGGTACTTGCCGGCATAATTTCCCGCGTTGAACTATCAAATTTTAAACCCGAAAAAGATTATTTTCGTGCTCTCGTAGAATCAATCATAAGCCAACAGTTGTCGGGGAAAGCAGCCGATACGATAATAAAACGTTTCCGTAATCTTTTTCCTTCCAAAAATTTTCCCGGACCAAAACAGGTATTACGCGTGAGAGAAGCAAGAATGCGCGCTGTGGGCATGTCTTTTCAGAAAGCAACATATGTACGCAATTTGGCTGAAGCCGTGGAAAAGAAAAAACTTTATTTTAAGCAATTCAATAAAATGTCTGATGAAGAAATAATAAGCCAATTGGTGCAGGTTAAAGGTATAGGCCAATGGACAGCAGAAATGTTCCTTATGTTTGCCATGGGACGCGAAGATGTTTTTTCTTTCGGGGACCTCGGACTTAAAAACGCGATACAAAAAGCATATCGTTTAAAAAAGCATCCGGAACACAAAAAAGCACTTCAACTTTCAGAGCGGTGGCGTCCTTACCGTACATATGCGTGTCGATATCTTTGGGCCAGTCTGGACTCAAAAAAGAAGACTTTGTGATAAAATATAAGCGTGTTGTTAATTCGAGGTTTATCTAAAATATCAATGACGGCAGCAGCTTTGGCTGTTGCTTTTGTCGTTAATTTCGGTTTGGTTTTTGATATATCCGGATCAAATTACGCAAATGCCCAGGAATCAGATTCTGCCGGGTATGATGAGGTTATAAATAATTTTGTTTCAACTATTGTTGTTCAGGAGGATGCTTCAATAAAGGTTACCGAGCAAATTGTATATGATTTTGGTGTAAACCAGAAACATGGAATATATCGTGATATTCCCATAACTTATAGTACAAACTTGAATGATTTTTCTGTGCGTCTTAAAGTTTTATCCGTAACAGATGAGAATGGCGCAGGTTATGATTATAAGGTTAGTAAAGAAAATAACGATATACAGATAAAAATAGGCGACGCAGAAGTTCTAATCAGCGGAGAACATACATATATAATTACTTATACCGTAAATCGGGCTATTCTTTTTAATCCAAACGACGAGGTAGAATTATATTGGAATGTAACAGGAGACAGATGGCTGGCTGAAATTAAGGGAGTTGAGGCGCGGGTAGTTCTTCCCGAAGAGGTAACTGTAGAAAAACTTAAGGTCGCATGTTTTGTTGGTATATATGGAAGCGAAACAGAGGATTGCAGTTCTGTTTATGACCCCAAAACCGGTATTGTTTTCCGTACTGACAGCGGGGTCGTTTTACCGGGGGAAGGTTTTACAATCGTGGTTCAATGGCCGCGCGGAATTTTGGTTGAGCCGGGAATGACCCGGAATATTCTTTGGTTTATAGGCGATAACGCAATTTTGTTTTTGCCGATACTATACTTTTTGGTTTACGGTATTTTTTGGTGGAAATGCGGGCGGGATCCGAAAGGAAGAAATACTATAGTTCCGCAATATGAAGCGCCGGATAAACTTTCACCGCTTGAGGTTGGGGTTATATATGACCAAAGTTCGGACAACAGCGATCTGGGAGCCGGAGTCATTAATCTTGCAATGGAAGGTTTTCTTAAAATAAAACTTTTAGAAACAAAAGAGCAGGGATTGTTCGGGTTTAAACAAAAAAAAGACTGGGAATTTATACGTTCTGCTGAATTTCCGCGCACGCCCAATGACTGGGAAACAAAACTTTTAGACGCCCTGGGGATCTTAACTCCGGGATCGCCATCTAAAAAAGTTTCAGAGCTTAAAGACGGAGCATTTTATGAACATATAAGTGAAATAGATAGCGCCTTATATGAATCGTTAGTACTTAAGAGTTATTTTCCGCAAAACCCTCAAAAAGCACGCCTCAAAGCAATCGCTTCCGGAATAGCATTAGTTGTTCTTTTGGGTTTTTTCACGGTTTTTATCGGCAAAGATTTAAACGCGACAGGTGTTGGTGCCATGTTTTTGAGCGGATTAATTGCCGTAGTATTTGGTTGGTTTATGCCGCGTCGTTCGTTAAAAGGCCGTCTTGCTTATGAGCATATTGCCGGTTTTAAACAATATCTTTCTGTGGCTGAAAAAGACCGTATAAAATTTCATAATCCTCCGACACGCACTCCGGAATTATTCGAAAAGTTTTTGCCTTTTGCGATGGTTTTGGGAGTTGAGAAAGAATGGGCAAAACAGTTTGAAAGTTTAACTATTCCCGCACCATCCTGGTATCAAGGCGGAACCATATCTGGCTGGAATGCTATAGCATTTACGTCTCTTATGAATGATACGGTTTCTGATATGAATTCTACGTTTTCTGCTCCGCCGCCGTCCTCTTCAGGGGGAGGCGGAGGTTTTAGCGGGGGCGGATTTGGCGGAGGCGGAGGAGGCAGTTGGTGAGGTTGTGTGCGTAAATTTTCTTGCGCGACTAGCTGTGAGGATGATTGTTGGCAGGTCGCAAAACTGATTGCCTCTCGATGAACTCCTCGCTTCGCTCGTCAGACAACATCTTCGGCAATCGCTTTGCGACGCCAACTTCCATCTTCTCGCAATGTCGCTTCAAGAAAACTGACGCATTATATAGATCGTATTAAATGATAGTTTGTAGCAAATGCTTCCGCTATATCGCGAAATATAATTTATTACTTGAAATATGATAGTATATAAAGATATAGTTTTGAATTTTTCGCTTTAAGTTTTAATCTTTTATTATGTATCAGAGGGGATTTTATAGGACAATGGATAAAGACCAGATATTTGCCGAGATAAAAAAAGAAGGTTTTAGCCCCATGTATTTTTCGGTACCTGCCGGCTTTGAATATCCAACGCACAGCCATGAAACCAGGAAACTTTTGGTTTTTTTGGATGGCACTATGACCGTTAAGGTTGGGGATGAAACGTTCCATTGCGGACCTAGGGACAGGATTTTAATTCCCGGCAACATCCACCATTCAGCAATAGTAGGCAATAACGGGTGCAACTTTTTTTGGTCTGAAAAAATATGACATTTGAAGAATATCAAAAAGAATCTCGTAAAACCGCTGAATATCCCGATAAGGATAATAATTATATTTATCCGGTGTTGGGTTTGACCGGTGAAGCAGGTGAAGTTGCCGAAAAAATAAAAAAAGTCATAAGGAACGATAAGGGCATAATGAGCGAAGATAAAAAGATAGAGATCGCAAAGGAATTAGGGGATGTTTTGTGGTATATAGCGCAGCTTGCAACGGAATTGGGATTAAAGCTTGAAGATATAGCCAAGATGAATCTAGAAAAGTTAAAATCCAGGCGTGAAAGGGGAGTTATTGCCAGCGAGGGGGATAACAGGTAAATTAATATATTATCTTTTCAATATTGAAGAGGATAGATTATAATTAACTATAAATATATGCCCAGAAATACAACTTTGACTGTTGTCGCTTGAGCGACAACCCGGAAGATGTTCAAGTTTATTTACTGGGTTAAATCTGATCAATTCGAGAAATTAAATTACTATTTTAATAATTTATTTTTGTCGAAGTTGATATACTGGGTATGCCTAAAAATAAACTTTTAATGTTAGTGGGAATTGCGGCTACTGCTGCGCTTGTTGTTGTCGGTATAATTTGGGCTTCGTCAGTTAAACAACCCGATACTTTTTCGGATCAAAATCCGTCTTCGGTAAACCAAAATGAAGATACGCCCACAGACATGGACGATATGTCTGATTCTGATATGGAGATGATGGATGATTCCGTAACTCCTACGCCACCGCCCCCTCCAACAACTGTTACGCCTCCGCCTACTACAACAACGCCACCGCCAACTCCGCCAACGCCTCCGGCTCCGGTAACTGTAAATGTTTCCATATCTAATTTTGCTTATGTGCCCGCAGAATTACATATTAGTCCGGGAACAACAGTTGTTTGGACAAATAATGATTCTGCCGGGCATACGGTTACCAGCGAATCCGGAATAGAATTAGATAGCGTTCTATTGGGTAACGGAGAATCATTTTCTCATACATTTAATACCTCCGGGGAATTCAATTATTTATGTAAACCACATCCGTGGATGAAAGGGAAAGTCATAGTTCAATAAATTAAAGCAAATGAAAAATCCGCGAATATACGCGGATTTTTTGTTTGTATGTTAATATATTACAAGATGAGAATATTTGTAAAAATAAAAACAGGAGCAAAAAAAGATCTTGTAAAGAAGATAAACGTAAATGAATTCATGGTTTCTGTTAAAGCGGCACCGGTTGGAGGCAAAGCCAATCATGCGCTAATTAGACTTATTGCGGAATATTTGGATATATCAGCAGGCAGGATAAAAATAATCGGAGGAACGCGTTCTCGTCGAAAAACTATTGAAATTATATGACTTGGTGATAGAATTTTAATATATTAAATTTTAATCTTTAAATTATGACTCAGATCCAAAAAATAAATACGTTAAACTTCATTATAGGCCTGGTTGTAATAGGTATAATTATGTCGTTGGGATTATATTTTGTTAATTCATTTTTAAAAGATAAAAATACAAATATGGAGCAACAACAATCAGGCGAACAACCAGAAGATATGAATATGGAGCATGTTAGCCCGGCAGCGAATGAAGAATTTAAGACAGAAGATTTGGTGGTAGGTACGGGAGCCGAAGCCAAAGCCGGAGATACGGTTTCTGTGAATTATGTAGGCACGCTCACGGATGGAACAAAATTTGATAGTTCCTATGACCGAAACCAGCCATTTTCATTTACTATTGGTACGGGTTCGGTAATTCAAGGTTGGGAACAAGGTATTCCAGGCATGAAAGAAGGCGGTAAAAGGAAATTAACCATACCGGCAGAATTAGGTTATGGCGACAGAGTAGCCGGCGGCGGTGCGATACCAGCCAACTCAACATTGATATTTGAGGTTGAATTATTGAATGTTGAATGACCCAGTCGACCAGTTCAGGTCTTCGACGGTGAGTTCAGCCGAACCGGTTATGGTGAGCCCTTCGGCATTGAGCCCCTCGGCGGTGAGCTCGGGATGGTCGAACCGCTCAGGGCGAAATGTTAAATTGAATCCATGATAGTCGTCCTTCATAATATTCGTAGCGTTCATAATGTGGGCTCTATTTTCCGTACCGCAGATGCTGCAGGGATAAAAAAGATATATCTTTGCGGTTATTCTCCGGCACCCATTGATAGATTTGGCAGGCCCAACCATGCTTTGGCTAAAGTTTCCTTGAATGCCGAAAAATATATTGCATGGGAAAAATTCTCTTCAACTGTTAAATTACTGGACCAATTGAAGAAAGCCAATAAAGGAATAAATATTTTAGCGGTGGAACAAGCAGGAAATTCCCTTCCTTATTACGATATAGATGCACGATACATGGGTAAGTCAGAAATCGTACTTGTTGTCGGGAACGAAATAAAAGGATTATCCCGGGCAATTTTAAAAAGAGCCGATCGGATATTGGAAATACCTATGCAGGGGGCAATGGTTCGACAAGCTCACCATCCGCGCCGAACCGGTCACGGAAAAGAATCTTTAAATGTAAGTGTTGCGTTTGGTATCGTAGCCTTTCATTTAGCGCAAATCAGTAAAGTAAAATAATGAACCAAGATTTTCAGACAAAAGTTTATAATGTTGTAGCTCGCATACCAAAAGGACAAGTTTGTACGTATAAACAAGTTGCGTATTTGGCCGGACGTCCTACTGCTTGGCGTGCGGTCGGCAATATTTTAAAGAAAAATTACGATCCGGATATTCCTTGCCACAGGGTAATAAGGTCAGACGGGAAACCGGGCGGATATAATCGTGATACCGCCAAAAAGATCAGTCTTCTTTTGGCTGAAGGCGTAAAGTTTCCCGCCTAAGGCGGGTCCGCCTTTGGCGGATAATTCTCCTTTTTAAATGAAACATAATAAAATAACATTATTTTTTTCAATAACAGTGGTTTTGCTTTTGTTGGCCGTAGTATTTTTTTATTATAAACAGGACGATCAATCGCAATCTTCAGTACTTCCTACTGCGAATGAAGAACAGGTGCCTTCGCCGGAAACTCAACCCGCTTCACCGCTGAAAGAAGTTAATATTACAGTAAGTGAACCAAAAGCTAATGATGAGGTTGGTTTGCCTTTGATCGTTAGGGGTCAAGCACGCGTTTTTGAAAGTACGGTTAATTATCGCTTGAAAGACGCAGACGGTTCTTTATTGGTAGAAAACTTCACAACAGCACTTAGTCCGGATATGGGACAGTTTGGCGCCTTTGAAATATCTACGATGTATCCGAAACCAAAGGGAATAAGCGGAACAGTTGAGGTATTTTGGTATTCTCCCAAAGACGGTGAAGAGTTAGATAAGGTTATCGTTCCGGTTGTTTTTGCTGAAGTTGAGACAACCAATGTCAAAGTTTTTTTCGGTAACAGAAAGATGGATCCCGGATCTCTTAATTGTGATAAGGTTTATCCGCAAGATCGTCGCATACCAAAAACCACAGGAGTTGCAAAAGCCGCCCTTGAACAACTGCTTGCGGGTCCGACTATAAATGAAGGAGATAACGGTTTTTTTACTTCTATTAACCAAGGAACAAAGCTTATAAGTTTAAAGATAGATAATGGCACGGCTTTTGCTGATTTTGATGAAATGTTGGGTGTAAATGTTGGTGGATCCTGCCGCGTTACAGCTATAAGAGCGGAGATAGAACAAACACTTAAACAGTTTTCTACTATTAAAAATGTAGTTATATCTATAAACGGCAGAAGCGAAGATATTTTGCAACCTTAATTTATGCCAGGTAGTGAAAATTTGACTGTTCGCTAGAGCGAACAAAGCGTTTCATCATCCGGTTAAAAGCTAATATATTTTTTAATAAAATTGGTAGGAATTGGGCAGTTAAATGTCGAATTTCTACTACTTGGTATGGCAAATAACGGGAACTCATCACAAAATAGTGCAGAGAATTCAGAAGTTGTTTTGGCGACTGCCGGTAGCGCGAAGAAATTTTTATTTGTGTCGCTTGAAAGTTTAAGCGGCGATTTGGCATGGCAAGTCAAAAAAGATGGTCACGAAGTAAAAGCTTATATTAAAGCTAAAAGCGATGAAGATGTTTATACCGGTTTTGTTGAACGAGTTGATTCCTGGGAGGCCTATCAGGATTGGGCCGACGTTATTGTTTTTGATGATGTTGGTTTTGGTGGGGTTGCCGAAAAATTACGCGCAAAAGGTAAGTTTGTGGTGGGTGGCAGTGTTTATACAGATAAACTTGAGATAGATAGGGAATTTGGGCAAGCAGAACTTAAAAAATATAATATAAGTATTTTGCCCAGCTGGAATTTTACAGATTATAATCAGGCACTTGAATTTATCCGTAACAATCCCGATCGTTATGTATTTAAACCAAGCGGCAATACGCCATCAGCCGGGAAAGGATTGTTGTTCCTTGGTGAGGAAGAAGATGGAAAAGATTTGTTGGAAGTTTTTGAGAAAAATAAAGTTGCGTGGCAGAAAAAGGCCCCGGTATTTCAACTGCAAAAATATATAAACGGAGTTGAGGTTGCTGTGGGCGCTTTTTTTAACGGTAACGACTTTATTTATCCGATAAACGTTAATTTTGAACATAAACGCGTTTTCCCCGGCGACATAGGACCTTTTTCAGGTGAAATGGGAACGCTTATGTTTTGGAGCGCAACAAATACTTTATTCCGTTCCACGCTTGAAAAAATGTTGCCCGCACTTCGTGAATCAAAATATATCGGTTATATAGACTTGAATTGTATAGTTAATGGAAGGGGCATATATCCGTTGGAATTTACTTCCCGTTTTGGATATCCAACTATTCAAATACAGGAAGAGGGAATCACTATGCCCGCAGGTGAATGGCTTTATCGCTTGGCGCACGGAGAGAGTTTTGAGCTGAAAACCAAAAAGGGTTTTCAGATAGGAGTTAGAATCTTGGTGCCATCTTATTTTTATAAAGAGGCGAGCGCGGAAACAGTTAAAAGTTATAAGGACGTTGCGGTTTTATTCAAAAAACAAAATATGGAGGGGGTTCATATTGAGGATATTAAAGTTTCTGACGATGGTGTTTGGCGAATTGCCGGGATTTCAGGATGCGTGCTCGTGGTTACCGGCTCAGGTACAACAGTTGAAGAAGCGCGCAAGCTCGTTTATTCAAGGATTCAAAATATAATGATACCCAACATGTTTTATCGGACTGATATTGGTGTGGGATGGGGGACTGAAAGTGATAAGTTACAAACGTGGGGATATCTGTATTAAATCATCCGCCACTGATTCGAGAGTCGCTTGCGACTTTATTAAAGGCGGATCCGCCTATGGTGGAAAAATAAAAGAGTAAAAGTAAAATTTTGGTAAATTGCTTCACTTTATGCGAAGCAATTTTTATTCGTTTATCGCTATTGGCATATGAAGGACGGTTTGATATAAGGAAAGCAAGCTGCTTGACAAAGGTTATCGGTGCTTTCAACGATGAGAATCAGGCGACTGCTGACATTGCTCTTTGTTGTTATTTATTTTTCTACGTTAGCGTTTTTATTTGCGTACAATAAGTTAAACCTTGATACTGATAAATGCGCAGTTCCTGTACCGAACGCTTCCAGCCAATCTGTCGATAGACTAAAAGATGATTCAGATAGAGATGGAATTAAAGATGTTGTAGAAATAGCGCACGATGCGAAAATATTCGGTACAAATAGCTTAAACTGGCCCGATCCGTATCATGCCGATTTATACCTTGAACTTGATACCCAAGAGGGTTATTTGGTTCCGGCTGAAGTTAAGAAAGGCGCGGTTGATTTTTACGCAAATCTGAACTTTTGTAATCCCGACGGCACAAAAGGAATTCGTCTTCATATAGATGATGCATCGCTAGAATTCTATTTCGGGGGCGGACAGGTCTTTGAGGATGAATCTCAGGAAATGTATCCGCAGTTAACTATGATGGCCATGCATGAAGACGAGGAATTTTTCTCTCCGGATCGATGCGGTATTTTCAGGTACGGCTTAGTATTAAAAAATTTAGGCTGGCTTGCTTCTAAAAATGAGGCTGCGGGTTTAGGAGATGCTCCCGGCGATACGCTTTATTTGGCAGGAGAGTCACTTATTCGTAATCATGAATTCGGCATAGTAGTGATAACACATGAATTAGGCCATAATATTCTTGGACAGCTGGATGAAAAAAATTGGAATAATGAAGATACGGCGCACGACCCCTATGGCGACTTTATGTCTTATAGATCTTTTGGTTCGAATTTATGGGCGCATTCTAATGTGGTTGCCGAATTAACGAGAGACGGCCTTTTGGGACTTTCGGGAAAATGTCGATAATATATAATTAAAGTAATTTTTAATTATGAACGGAATTATTTCCGTTCTTTTTATTTATAACTTCGTTTTAATAAGCAGGCGCAATATATAGAAGCGCATGAAATTTGACAAATAAATTATAATTTTGTATCGTATTATTCGGCGTTTCTTTAAAAATATACGGAGGTAGGCGTATAAAGGATATGCTAGATGAAATGATTTTACGCAGAAACCCTGGCGAGAGGAGAAGATAAAAATTGTCTAAGAATCCTAAAACCAATAGCGCAGCAGTTTTTTCTGCCGCATCGGATTTGCCTGCAGAGGAAAGGCAGGTCATTATTTGGTGCAGCGTAGAAAACGAGATACCCGTTCTTTCGGCGCTTGAGGAATATGGATTTAAACAAGAGTTGCCGACACAACAGCCGGCAGAAGATAGCGCACGAGGAACAGTTATCGGTATTAGAGGAAAAATATTAGATATCTTTTTAATTAAACTTCAACAAAATGGAGGAGTTGCGGCGGTAGAAATACTTAAATAAAACAAGGAAAGACCCTTTAAGCAAAAGCTTAAAGGGTCTCTTTTTTACGCAACAGCGACGTGCCGTTCGCTATGGAGGAACCTTAGGAATAGAAACGTGTTCACTTCCTTAAGGGTCCAGTTGATGCGGTGTCCGCCCGGATCCAGCTGGATTCCTATAATGTGAGCTACGAGGTTGCTGCTCTCTTCTTTCGAGAAGCCTTTTTGGCGAAGCCTGTAGAACAGCTTCACCGTAGCCATTCCGCGAAGTTCTTCCAGCGTCTGGTCATGTTCCTGGGCTTCAGGAACCAGCCAGAGCTTTTCAACAGCATCGCGCAACTTGGCGGTTTCCGTTCCTTGGTTGACAGAAGGATTTATCATTTTTTACTATTTCAACCTCACTTCAAGATTCAGTACATAATGTACAGTGCTTATATTATAAACCTATTAAATGTTATGTCAATCCCATGGCGCTATAATTTTATATGAAAGGAGCGTTTTTAGTGCCGCAGACAAAAATATGAAATAGGCAATTTAGAAAGCCGAGTATCGTGTTGTATCTTATAATATTTAGTGTACTATTATATAGAATCTAAGTAATAACTTTTTAATATATGCCGGGTAGTGAAAATTCGACTGTTTGCATAAGCGAACAAATCTATCCGACTAAGATATAAAGTTTCTAGTGTTTATTTTTAATCGGAAATTCGTTAATTACCAATAAATAGTCGAATTTCTACTACCTGGTATGAACATAGATAAAAATATTTCGCCGAAAGAGGCGTATGAAAAATCTAAACAACAAAAAGACAAAAATAATCCAAATAGCTTTACAGATCCGGCTAAATTAAAGATTTTGGGACAGAGGATATTTGGGGTAGTCTTTTTTGTAACCGTTGTTATAGGTGCGGGTTGGTTTTTTTATACTAAAATGGGGGTGGGTCATTTTGATCCCACCACAACCTGTATTACTGCCGAGACTTACCATATTCATCCTCACTTGACCATTAAGATAAACGGGGAAGAGCAGAATATACCTTCAAATATCGGTAGTGTACCGTGTCATCTTCCATTACATACTCACGATATCGATGGAGTTATACATGTTGAAAACGCTTTTCAATTTGATGCCACACTTAAACAATTTTTTACTATTTGGAAGAAGTCATTTAATAGTCAGCAGATAATGGATAGTATGGTTGATGATACTCATGAATTGATAATGACTGTTGACGGTCAGCTATCTGGCGAATACGAAAATCTTATCCTGAAGGATAAGCAGGATATAGTAATAGAATATAGAGAAAAAATAAAAGAGTAATTCGATGCGGTTAACAAAGAACAAAATCTTCATTATTTTTGCTATTTTTTCAGCTATCTCTACCCTTCTGATGTTGATAAACAGTTATTTCTATAGCAAAAAAGAAAGCGGGTATTTAGAGGAGCAGTTTGAATTTATTGATTATCAAGGTCCGCCGCCGGGAAGTATTCCGGGCGAAGACTTTCAAGGGCCGACCGGATCCCATCCTTAAGAAAGTTAAAAAAGTAAAAGCGAAAAAGTAAAAAATTAATGTAGCCCCTCGTATTTGCTCGGGACTCCTAAAAATACAAACTCCGCCTTTTGGACGGAGTAGTGTTTTTTAGTTGTGCGCGGGAGAGGACTCGAACCTCCAAGGGATTGCTCCCATCAGCCCCTCAAGCTGACGCGTCTACCAGTTCCGCCACCCGCGCATAATATAAATTTAATTTTAAATGTAGGCGGAACAAGTTCATCCCGGGCATTCCTCAACGCTCCGCCAGGAGGCTGCGCTAGAATGCCCGCCGGATTCAAGCAGTTGAATCCGGCCCACCCGCGCATAGATTAAGTGTAAAAGTAAATGCGAAAAAAGTAAATTGTTAGCCAGCTATCGAACGGGATATTTTTATATGCAATGCTATATAAAGTTCTTTTAGAAGGAGATTTTTGATGCCAAAATTCAAAGTTGAAGTTATGTATGATAAAGATTGCGGCGTGGCCACAACGCGAGAAATGGAATTGCCGCTTGACGAGAGAACATTCACGACAGTTAGGTTAGATTTGGAAACCGCCGTGTTTGTTGAATTGGGCGAGACTGATTTTGTTCACGTGGGTATTATTACGGCTCTTGAAGATATACCCGATAAGAATATTGTCAATGGAGATATTGTTTATCGAGATTGGGATGACCTTGATCCAAGCAATTATCCGGTTTACAGACAACTTGTTGATAGCTATAAACCATTATGGGGCGGAGGGCCAGGCTCTGAATATGTTGGAAAGTTTCTAGAAATTTATAAGAAAAGTTAATCAAAATAAAAATCCTGCTTTAAAAGCAGGATTTATTTTTTTGTAATTGTATATTTCAATTCTGATTGTCTTCAGCAAGATTTGCAATAGCTATATTAAGCACATCAAGTTTTCCAAGTAGCCTTATGTATGCAAGTTCGATAGTGGGAGCCATCGCTGATGCCAGTTTAACATTTCCGTTTGGTAACGGACGTTTTTCTGTTGCAAGCTGCCAGCAATCTGTATTTTTTTTGAACAACCAAGCGGGCAAATTTAATGTAAGAAAATCAGCTTCGCTGATGCCAACAGTAACGTCCCAGGCTGGACCGGATATAGACCAGTTAAATGGTTCTGTTAGAAACGCGCCTTTCGGCAAAGCTTTTCCGACTCGTTCACATGCTTCTTGAGTTTGCCGATCCATTTTAGTTCTCCTTGAGTTGCGAATTGTTTAAGAACGTCTAAATAATATAGTTACATATATAATGATTGATGCCAATATATATTGAAAATAGCAAAGTTATAAAAATATTATTATTTAAGTGGTTTTCCTTGAGAAAATAAAAGATTACTGATACGCTGTGGGTAAAACCACAGAGTTTTCTTTTACAGGAGAATATTATTATGGGCAAGCCGAAAGATACTTTTGATGATATTTCGCCAATAGATTACCGTTATTGGGATGAAGAGACAGCAAAATACTTATCCGAAAAAGCATTTGTTAAGTATAAAATACTTGTTGAAATTTCTTTGGCCAAAGCTTTATATGAACGGGGGATGTATTCTGAATCCGTATTCCGGGAAATTAAAGCCGCATGCGGACAAGTTACGGTTGAAGAAGTTTATGATGAAGAAAAGCGCATACATCATGATGTGCGCGCGTTGGTTAATTGCATCCGAGCTAATGTTAGCGCAGAGGCAAAACCATACATACATTTGACCGCAACGTCTTATGATATTGTGGACACCGCAAATGCGCTTCGCTATAAGCAGGCCTGTGAAAACGTGCTCGTTCCGGCACTTATTAATCTGGAAGAAGTTCTTATTTCATTAGCTTTAAAGGAAGCAGAAACCACGCAGGTTGGCAGAACCCATGGGCAGCATGCTGTTCCGATAACATTTGGCTTTGCTGTTGCGGGCTATATAAGCCGCATAGGCAAATGCATTAAAGCTTTGAATTTGCGCTCTGAAGAACTTACCGGAAAATTTTCCGGTGCAACAGGAGCATATAATGCTTCTTCGTTATTTTTTGATGACCCTGAAAATTTTGAGCAAGATATACTCAGCGAACTTGGACTTTTTGCGTCAGAACATTCTACCCAGATCGTTCCGCCCGAAGCATTTACTCGACTTTTTAGTGAAATTATTATTGTCGCGGGCGTGCTTGCAAATTTAGCTGATGATATGCGCAACCTTCAGCGAACCGAAATAGCTGAAATTCAGGAAGATTTTGAGGAAACACAAGTTGGCTCCTCGACCATGCCGCAAAAACAAAACCCGATAAGCTTTGAAAACGTAAAAAGTTCTTGGAAAATTGTTGTTCCACGAATGATAACCGTATATATGGACCAAATAAGCGAGCACCAACGGGATCTTACAAATTCTGCTTCGAGCCGCACTTACAGCGAAATAATTACGTATGTTGTCTACATGGCTAAAAGACTTACTCAGGCAATGGGTTCGATCAAAGTAAATAAAAGAAATATTAAAAGAAACTTAAGCATGCAGAAGGGATTGATACTGGCAGAGCCTTTGCATGTGGTTTTAGCTGCGTTAGGACATCCTGACGCCCATGAAAAAGTTAAAACTTTGGTTCGCAAAGCCCAAGATGAAAATTGTAATTTTCACGACGTGATTATTTGTGATCCTGAAATACAGAAATATCTAGAAAAAATGACGCGAGAGCAGCAAAAAGCCGTTTCAAGCGTATTTTCATATAGCGGCATTGCGGCTGAGAAATCAAAAACTATTGCCAAAAAATGGAAGAGAGAGTTAGGGCTTTAAATAAGTTTTAAAGCGCCATCTAAAAAGATGGCGTTTTTATATTAGAAATTAACATTGACAAGTCTTAATTTTTATAGTATAATGTAATAACTAAATCTAGTCGTTTGAAAAGGAAATAAAAATGTTTTCACCAAGCATTCTGCGGCAGATGTTCCAAGGACAAATTTTTGTTGTCCTTGCTGATGTAAATAAACATATACTGGGCCAGTGTTCTTACTGTCGTTGGCCGCACCCGTTGATCGAGCTTAAGCTATACGACATAGAAGACCAGCCTGTAGGCCAGCGAGAGATCCTTGAGAAGCCGGTCGTTCCATACGTACTGGCTCCACACACCATAATGGGTGTTACCTGTCCGGGTTCAGGAGAACAACCCGAAACAACTTCTTCTTTGTTGGTTTAAGTTCAAAGGAGCAATACGTGAATGTTTTGTCTCGACTAAATATCGCCAGCGATTCCGGCGATTGGCGGGCCCGCAGACTCAGCAACTTATCGGATGATCCTTTCATTCTTGATGGAGTGAGGCTCGCATCTGTTGAGGGTTTCATTCAGGGAATTAAGTTTCCCGTAGGTGATCCCTTAAGGAAGTTGGCTTTCCTTTCCGTCGGCATGACTGCGAAGCGTTTGAGCAGACAAGCTGATCGGCAAAGCCGTTGGGTTTGGTGGAACGGACGAGAGTATCCTTACGGAGCTTTTGTCCATCACAAGCTCATTGAACGAGCTATCCGCGCAAAGTTCGAACAGAACGCACGCGCGATGAAAGCTCTTTTGGGCATCGGGGACAGCAAGCTTGTCCATGAACTCGGACACTCCGAAGGTCTAAGAACATCTCTGCCCGCAACAGTTTTCTGCGATATCCTGACAAGGATCCGCGAGGAAACTTCGCGAGCAGTTAAATAACAAAAACCCGTCAAAACTTTAAATGATTTGGCGGGTTTTAATCTATTCTATTTCGGCACCAAAATGATCAAATATATCTGCGGTTTCTTTTGCGCGTTCTTCAATCTCCGCAACTAATTTTTCCAGGTGTTCTTTGCGTCCTTCTTCGCGTATTTCCCACTCGTGAAGTCCCGGCTCGTGCTGTTTAACCAGTTCTTTTTCAGTGTGATGGTACGGAGACAAACCTTCTCGTTTTAAGATAGATTCTATGGCCCAGTTAAAAGCCATGCAAATATTTTTATTGTCCGAAGCAAAAACTAGCATAAAATTTTTATTTCTTTCCGGGTGTTCTTTTGGCTCAAGAAGATTCAATTTTACATCGTCAATTTTAATCATACCAGGTAGTAGAAATTCGACTTTTTAGGTAATAAATTAAGAAATTTCTATATTAAAAATTACGAATTATTATTATAAAAGTTGACCAGGCATTTTGTTCGCTGCGCGAACGGTTGAATTTTCACTACCTGGCATAATCGTATTATCGCATAAGTATATTTTTTATCATATGTGGATAAGGCGATTTCGAATATTTAAGTATTAGTACTATAATATGTATAACTTATGGATAATAATCCACAAAAAACAAATTTTACACAAGAGTTTGTAGAACCAGAAACAAAGCCTTATAAACATAAGATAGGTACAGATATTGCCTCAAGTCTTTCCGGATTTATTTTCGGATTTGTTGCAGGCTCTATAGCTATCGGATTGATTTGGTGGGCTTATGCGGTTTCTCGAGTTCAAACCCCGTAAAATATATTAATTTTAATTAGAAATTCGCTAATTTTTCACTTAGAAAAGCGGATTTTTACTATACTGCCATGCAGAGATTTAAAAATATCTATCAAGATTTCGTTTCGGGCGAAGCGAACACTTACCACTGGACAGTCGGTAGAAAAATCGCAACATCCCTTTCCGGATTTGTTGCAGGTTTTTTTGCCGGGTTACTGGCGGCTTGGATAATGCAGAATTCTACTGCAGATTCTTTCGATAAACTAAAGTAACATAGTTATCAGTGATTTTTAGTCCAGTCCCAGATGATCGGGCTGGATTTTGTTTTAGGTGCTATTGACAAGTTTTATAGTTGTGCTATAATAAATTAAACAACAAATCAATTAAGGAGATTTGCAATGATGCTCTTTCTTTTGAAACGGCGTGGTTTGGCAGATGGTGAAGTGGTAGGACAGTTGGTTGCAGCCGAAACGGTAAAATCGGCAAGGCAATTGGCTAGTCGAGAACTGGAAGATGGGGGATCTGCCGTGTGGCTTAACGGGAATCGGTCATCCTGTAGGATGATTGGAACGGCAGTGTCAACAGTTAAGCTCGGCGTTCTTCTGGTTGACTACCAACCCACTCGCCGACTCTTTCGCGACGGTGGCGGTGGCGCAATCTCTATCTGGTAAGAATATAGGGATGGGTTTCAAAACCCATCCCTAAACTTTTGAACTCTTGACACGGTACCTTGTGTGCGTATAATGACAACAGTGAAGAACAGATAATTCGCTTTAATAACTTCACTAATTACTATAAATCTCATGTTCAATAGCAGATTAAATCTTTTCATAATAAGCGGCTAGCTATGCACGTTCGTTTTGTGACGTATGCGCGCCGCCAAGGGCGCGTTTTAATTTTCTCGTGAAAATTACCCCGAGCAAGCGAAGCGCGTCGAACGGGTTTTGTTTCCTCAAAGGAATATTAAAAAAATAGTTCTTTGAGGGGATGAAAGAAAAATAATGGTTGAACGAAAAGAACGTTGAAAATTCTCCGCCACTTACTGTAAGGTCGCTTGCGACTTTATAAAGGCGGATCCGCCAATTGGCGGAAAAGTAGGTAAAATGTAAATTAAATCACTCCAGCGAGAATTTTATTATCCCGCGTTTGAATTAAGTTTAACTTAATTCTGTCTAGGCGTCGGGAGTTGCATTATTTCTCGCGGAGCCAAAAATAAGAGCATATGGTGGATGCCTCGACATAAATAGCCTATGAAGGACGCGGCGTGGCTGCGATAAGCCTCGGGAAGGTGCTGAGCAACCTATGATCCGGGGATTTCCGAATGGGGTAACCTAATTTGCTGATTAAGGCAAATTGATCTGGCCGCAAGGCTGGATCGGGAACTCGGCGAAGCGAAACCTCACAGTAGCCGGAGGAAAAGAAAAGAAAGTTAACATTTCATTTTGCTTTCAACTTTCAGTCGCTAACTGTTGTTGGTGCCTGAGAGTTGATCGTTGAAGCGTTATGTTAGCACATTCCCTTAGTAGCGGTGAGCGAACAGGGAGTAGTCCAAACCTGACATCACTTGTGGTGGCGGGTGTAGTAAGATAAAGGCGTTCCAATTTATTGGAGAGAAGTTATTTTGAGTTACTTAGTAGAAGACTCTGGAAAGAGTCACCAAAGAGGGTAACAGTCCCGTAAATGAAAATTAATTCATACTTCTTGTCTTTATTCTTGAGTAGCCCGGGGAAAGAAAGCCCCGGGTGAAGCAAGGTCAACTAACGACCTAAGACTAAATACTATTTGTGATCGATAGCGAACAAGTACCGCGAGGGAAAGGTGAAAAGTAGCCCGGTGAGGGCAGTGAAATAGAACCTGAAACCATATGCTTACAAAGAGTCGGAGCCTCGCCGTAAGGCGGGGTGACGGCGTGCTTTTTGTAGAACGATCCGGCGAGTTTATGTGTTCTGCTGCTTAAATTATTTTCATAATGAAGGCGCAGGGAAACCAAGTCTTAAAAGGGCGTAACCTTACATATTACTTATGGCTCGTGGCCGTCCCGCTTGCGGGGTTGCCATATGCCATTTGTTGTTTGTTTGGTAAGTAGGACACATAAGACCCGAAGCCAGGTGAGCTACCCATGATCAGGATGAACTCCGTAGAGATACGGAGGGAGGTCCGAACCCGTAAGCCGTGCAATACTTTGGGATGAATTGTGGGTAGAAGTGAAAAGCTCATCGAACCTGGTAATAGCTGGTTCTCTCCGAAATATCTTTCGGGATAGCACTATATAGTATCTTTGGAGGTAGAGCACTGAATGGTGTTCATTGGCCTTGCGCCAGGAAAACCAATCAAACTCCGAATGCCAAAGACTTTATGTATAGTAGTTAGACTGTGGGGGCTAAGCTCCATAGTCAAAAGGGAAAAAGCCCAGACCGCCATCTAAGGTCCCCAAATCTTCGCTAAGTGCAAATTTCAAGGAAGTGTGGCTTCACAGACACCTAGGAGGTTGGCTTAGAAGCAGCCATCCTTAAAAGAAAGCGTAACAGCTCACTAGTTTAGAGGCTACGCGCCGAAAATGTATGGGGCTAAGCGAAGTACCGACGATGCGGATTCTACCTAACTTTTGCGATTTAGATTATTTTTTGTAATCTTTTTGCCGGATTTTTCTGGTAACTGGATGTTAAGAATAGTTTGAATTGCAATAGTTGGGTAGAATGGTAGGAGAGCTTATCCTGCGCAGTGAAGGCAAATTGTGAAATTTGCTGGAGTGCAGGGTAGTGAGAATGCCGGAATGAGTAACCACAAGTCATGTGAGAACCATGACCGCCGAAAGCCTAAGGTTTCCGTGGCAATGACAATCAACCACGGGTTAGTCGGGCCTAAGACCAACCCTAAAGGGGTAGTCGATGGACAGCAGATTAATATTTCTGCACTTCTTAAAGATTCAATGGGAGGGACAAATTTTAGTAGTCAGCGCGCGTTATTGGATTCGCGTCTGTTTCTTAAGGAATTTTGCCAGGCAAATCCGGCAGAATGTCTTCAATGACGATTCTAAGAGATGCAGGGAATTCCATTTATGGAAGAACGCTGATGAGCAAGGTTTCGAGAAAAACTTCTAAGGTTAATCTTTATGAACCCGTACCGAAGACCGACACAGGTGGGCCGGTGTAAATGCACCAAGGCGAACGAGTGATTCTTCGTTAAGGAACTCGGCAAAAAAGTGGCCGTAAGTTTGACGATAAGGCCTCCCTGATTTATTTCAGGGCGCAGCTAACGACCCCTAGCGACTGTTTATCAAAAACACAGGTCCCTGCGAACTCATTAAGAGGATGTATAGGGGCTGACACCTGTCCAGTGCTGGAACCTTAACGGTTGCGGTGATAGGGATGAGATTATATCAATTTTTTATTGCTAAAGCCCGAAGGGCCAGTGAACGACAGCGATAACTATAATCGTTCTAAGGTAGCGAAATTCCTTGGCATGTAAGTTATGTCCCGCACGAATGGTGTAACGACTGGGGGACTGTCTCAACGAAGAGCTCGGTGAAAATGCAATGTCCGTGAAGATGCGGACTACCTGCAACTAGACGAAAAGACCCCGGAAGCTTCACTACAGCTTGATATTGGCGATGCTTTCCAAATACGTAGAATAGGTGGGAGAGGTTGAAGGCTTGGTTTCGGCCAGGCTGGACTCGACAGTGAAATACCACTTTTTTGGAGCGCTTCGTTCTAACGTTGCCATGTTAGCAGCATGGCGCGGACAGTGTCTGGTGGGTAGTTTTAGTGGGGTGCTATCCTCCTAAAAAGTAACGGAGGAGTTTATCAAGGTTGGCTAGCTCCGGATGGAAATCGGAGCGATAGTGTAAAGGCAAAAGCCAGCTTTACAGCGAGACATATAGGTCGAGCTGTTGCGAAAGCAGAACTTAGTGAACCGACCCTTCGATGTAGTCGGGGGGAAGATCAACAAATAAAAGCTACTCCGGGGATAACAGGCTGGTGAAGCCCAAGCGTCCATAGCGACGGCTTCGCTCGGCACCTCGATGTCGGCTCATCTTATCCTGGTGGTGGAGAAGCTACCAAGGGTTTGGCTGTTCGCCAATTAAAAAGATACGTGAGCTGGGTTCAAACCGTCAAAAAAATTCCCATGCATTGTTGGGTTAGGCGGCCTTTTGTGGCGACACAAAAGTGAATAAATCGACTCATATCGGTGAAGTCCTTTCATACTTGTTGTTTGCAAACAACCTGTCGTATGATCGCGATAATACCGAGGGAAGTCCTCCGACGTGACGTCGGAGTGACCCCGTAGAGACTTAGTCCGATAAGGACTGGAGTTATCATATTGATAGCTAAGACGTCGATTATCCAGCCCCAATTTTATAAAAATTGGAGCGGGATAGTGGTATAGTCCATGCACTTAGTAATAAGTGGTTTAACATGCGCGAGACAGGTTGGTCTCCTATCTGTTGCAGGCGTAGAATCTTGAGAAGACTTGCTCCTAGTACGAGAGGACCGGAGTGAACTGACCTCTGGTGTACCGGCTGTTCTGCCAAGAGCATTGCCGGGTAGCTATGTCGGGAACGGATAAGCGCTGAAAGCATATAAGCGCGAAGCCAACTTCAAGATTAGGATTCATAGCGTCCTAGTAGATGACTAGGTATTACACCTGCTCAACATTTGCTGTTTTAAGAAGACTTAAAATAAAATCAAGTATACTGAAAAGAAATTTATGGATTTAAGTAGAAACTGGAATAGCAAACGTTGGGCGGGTTCATAGGCTGCAAGTGGAAGCGCCGTAAGGCGTTAAGCTGAGCAGTACTAATAACGCATTTTGGCTCCGTTAGAAATAATGCAAAGCCGGGTAGTGAACTTTGTTCTACTACTCGGTAACGAATGGTTTAAGATACATTTTTAATACTTTTCCGCCTCAGGCGGATCCGCCTTTGTAAGGTCGCACGCGACATTATAATCAGTGGCGGAAGAATTTTGGATCTCCATGGTGACAATAGCGGCGGTGCCACACTCCTTCCCATTCCGAACAGGATAGTTAAGCCCACCAGCGCCGATGATACTTTAAAGGGAAAGTAGGTCGTTGCCATGGTTTTTATTTTACTCAAAAAACCGCCTTAAAGGCGGTTTTGTTTTGACATTAATCTAAATTAGTATATAATAAGAATAGCTCTTTAAATCTAATCAGAAGGAGGATGCGGTGAGCCGCAAGGAATTTATTCTTTGGCCCTGGAGTTCAAAAACGAATCAGTTCGTTTTTTGGACCGTTTATCTGTTCTTTTCTTTTTTTGCTGTAATTGTTGGGATTTTGATTCCTTTTATTCAATTTTCAGTCGTTTTGGTAGGCATTTGGCTGCTTAGTTTATTGATAGCTGTCGGTTTAGCCTTTTGGGATGACGCGGCACATAATCGTATTTAATAAAAAAATAGACGCTTTTAAAGCGTCTTTTATTTTTTAAATTAATCTTTATAGGCTAAAAACCACGTAAAGAAAAGGTTTTTGTGTTAAAATGGGACACAAAATAAGATGTAAGGAAAAATAGTATTGATCGTCATATATAACGAAAAGGTTATTATTAATTAACTTTTAACAAGGTAATCCCTCGGCTTGGCTCGGGATGCACGTTATTGCATCCACTCGCTAGTGCTCGCGGGCAATAACGGCATGAATAAATTAACACAAATTACGTCTACAATGGTGGTGGCTTCATTGCTTATGACACCAATAGCTTTTGCTCAAAATGATTCAAAAGAAAATCATTCATCGAACAAGCCTGCAAAAGCCAAAAAATTTGAGCTGACAGGAGTCGTATTTGCGGTTGATTCAACAGCAAATACAGTTACTGTTAAAAACGTAAAAGGCAATAAAGTTGTTCGCGGTAAAACGGAAGTTGTTGTTATGGTTATTACCGATACCAAAATAACCAAGAACGGCAAAGTAGTCACTTTAGCCGACATTAAAATACGCGATATTGTTCAGGCTCGGGGCACTTTGGATGGAGAAAAATTAGTTGCCACAAAGTTAAATGCCCGTTCTGCAAAATTTGAGTTAACGGGAGATGTTGTTTCTCATGATACTTCAGCTAAAAAAATAACTCTTACGGTTAAGACGGCTAATAAAATTGCCCGCGAGTTTAAAACAAAACAATTAGTTATTACCTATAATGATAATACTAAGATCGTATTGAAAAAAGGCATCGTTTCTTTAGCTGATATAAAGACAGGTGTGCGGGTGAATGTTAAAGGCGTTGCCGAAGGAGACGCTTGGATAGCTTCACGTATTGCTGTGTTGGGCAAAATAAAACAATCTACTAATACAACAAATACCGAAGTAAAAACTACAGCAAAAGTAGAAATTACTGAAAATGGGTTTGTGCCATCTACGGTGACCATTAAAAAAGGCGGTACAGTAACTTGGGAAAATGAATTTACTGCCTTGGTTTGGCCTGCCTCTGATCCTCATCCCGCGCATACAGGATTAGCGGGTTTCGATGCGGGGTTAGGATTGGTTAAAGACGCTACGTACAGCTTTATTTTTAACACCGTAGGAACATTTGGTTATCACGACCATTTGAATGCTGCGCATACCGGCACTGTTAAGGTTGTAGAATAGATTATAAAATAATTAACTAAAATTTTTATACTGTTCTGTTCCGCCATCTGTCAGCTGACAGAAGCGGATTAGCAGAACGGTATTTTTTTGTCGCATAGTTTGGTATAATAATTAGTATGTCAGACGCGACGAAATTTACATTCATTGGAGTTAGTCGTAAACCTAAAATGGGTGGCGTGGAAATGGGCGCTTTTGTGGTTGAATGGCAGGGTGGAGTCAGGCGAGTGACCGTTGCTATCGAGGACGAACTTTTATATGACTGGGGGTATAATAAAATGGGTTTAAGACCGGAACAGGAGGGGCCTACTCTTACTCAACTTCTTGAAATGTTAGGAAGTTATTACCTTACAGAACTTGTTGCCTTACGTGAAGAACCTCACGGCTATATATTTTCTAAAAAAGATTTTTTGAATAATGAAGGAGGAGTTATACCGTTAAATGATGTAATGATCCAAGTTAAAAGCAGAGATTTTATATTGCATAGGCCGCATCAATACGAGTAAAACAAATTCAAAACGCAAAGTTCAAATATTAAAATTTTGATGGCCAGCCCCGCCTAAAGCAGAGCTGGATTGTTTTTTATTTTATTGTGTTATGATTTTTGTGGTTGTTTAACAATACCGTAACGAGGTACAAAAACGGGACATCTAGAGAACGTTGAACGAATACTGAAGGAATTGCATAATTACGCAGAGGTAGATATTTTTCGTGAAGATGGCACTTGTGATTGGGAAGCTGTGCGTAAGGCCTATAATAAAGAGCGAGTTGAAGAACGAGAGCTTTGGTACGCACTTCTAGAAAAGAATATATTATCAACTAGGCTTGAGGGGAATTACAATATTCTTCGCGGTGGACATCTTTTGGGGGTCCTTATTTTGGAATGGTTGGTCATCTTAAGTTTGTTCAAAGGGAAGACGCAGAAGCATATTTTAATTTATTTTATGACCAGCACGGCGGTTTGGACGATGGTCCGGCGCAAATAATACATTGTATAGATGTTCAATTTATAAAAGAGCCTAAATAATATTTTAAACCCGTATTCATACGGATTTTTGCTTTTTTACCCAGCCCCAATTTTAAAAATTAGGGCTGGGTTTATTGCTTTTAATTTTTCTGTACGTTAAAATACATCCCATGCTTGTACTCGATTTGGAAACAAAAAAACAATTTTCTGATGTTGGCGGCCAGGAATTCGCCGATAGATTGGGCATTTCTTTGGTTGGTGTTTACGATTATGTTGACGATAAATTTGTTGCTTTTCGTGAGAATCAGATTGACGAGCTGCTCGGACTGATTAAGTCCAGAGAAAAAGTCATTGGTTTTAATATAAAAGCTTTTGATTGGAAGGTTTTGCAGCCTTATGCTAAAGAGCTTTTTTTGAAGAATGTTCCAACGCTGGATCTTATGGAAGACGTAGCTAATTTTCTTGGGTTTCGTGTCGGTTTGGCGGCATTATCTGAAACAAATTTGGGGGAAACAAAAAGCGGTCACGGTTTGGAAGCTATTAAATGGTACCAGGAAGGCAACTGGGAATTATTAGAAAAATATTGTTTGGATGATGTTAGATTAACTCGTGACTTATATGAACTCGGCAGCAAACAAGGATATCTCAAAGTACTTAATAAAAACGGTTCAACTTATATTGTTCCGGTACGTTGGGGTCGCGAAAAAAGTGATCATGACATATTAGAAACTTTGAGAAGGGCTCAACTTACACGGAGGCCGGTAGAGTTGAGATACATTGTTTCAGGGAATAATCAGGATCCTCAAGCTAAGGGCATTTTTGAAGTAAATTCGGTTTTATCAAAAAAAGCTGATTTGCGCGATTATTCAAACGGCAAAAATCAGGAAATTGCTCTGGTAAATATATTAAATGCTGAGATAAAAGAAGTTCCGCATACACAGTCGCTTTTCTAGCGTTTAGCGTAGAGCGGTTAGCGTTTAGTCCCGTTGCGTACCTTAAACGCCATACGCTAACCGCGAAACGCTTTTTTGGTTGATAAATTAATAAATTTATAGTATTTTAATGAAAGCTTTTTGATAATTTAAAAAGGAGGATTCGTAATGACTTTTCGTTCAAAAATGCAGGAATTGAAATGGGTTCTGCTGCGTTTAGATGAATGGTTTTTGACGGGTAATGATTTGGCCGCCGTCGCCGATGGTTTAAAGCCGGCTACTGATATAGTTAGAATTGATTCTAAAAAGTATGAGCTGGTACGCGGTTCTTTAGACATGACAATGAGGCATTTGTGGGATATTGCGGAAAAAGAACAAGATGCTGAATCGGTTCTTATCGAACGAAGAGATCTGGAGATTGTTTCTTATGACAAGAAAGATCCGGATAATTTCACGGAATTTTTTGCTGTTGGTCTTCCGTCCAGCAATGCCGTAAATATTGTTAGTTCACATATTGCGCATTTTTTGGATTTGCCTTTCGCCTATCGTTTTCGAGTACTGCTTAAAGAAATCGAGGGTCTTTCTGCTGCAAAAGCAGTTGTAAGGCTTTGTAAGATGGGCTACAAAGCAAATTTACGTTTTGATGCCGAGGAAGATCCTGCGCTTGAGATCATGCTCGGTCTTTTATATGGTTTTGAGAGATGTTGTATTCGTTTTTATGTAGAGCAAGGATATTTTTATCATCGTGTAAAGCTGGGTTGGCAGGCGAAAGATAACTTTCACGGGTATATCAGATGTCCTTCTTGCAGACAAAATGACGTTCGACCGTCCTGGTATAGAGACGACAAAAAATACAGACGTTATTGGTGGCAATTATATTTGGGATTAGTTTAATTTTTTATGCTTGGCAGAAGCCAGGCATTTTAATTTGACAACAAAATCAGATGTCCTATACTTAATTTCGAACTTAGTAGTTAGCAAAGCGTGGTTTAAGCTATAGTTTTTAGCCACTCGTTGCGGCCAAGAGTTCAGTATTAAAAGGTCGTAATTAAAATATATTTAGTTAAGTAAATAACAGATTTTATATAAGTTATTTACAAAGCTATTTTAGTAATAAACGTGGCTTACGATAATAATCAAGGACCACGCTTTGACCGACCGATGTTTCAAGGAAACTGGAAATGTTCCAGTTGCGGTAATGAAATTACCGAGCTTCCTTTTAAGCCGGCAGAAGGTCGCCCTGTCTATTGCAGGGATTGCTACAAGAAAAACCGTCCTCCGCGACGTAATTTCTAAGCATATAAGCGTAACCCCGTCAGTTATACTGACGGGGTTTTAGTTTCTGATTAAAAAAATCTTTGAGTTAAGATGCCATGACCATTCTTCCGCCACGAGCCTGAACGCAGCCGCTTTCTAGACAGTCTTTGTTAAAACAGTAGACGGTTTTATCTTGCCGAAGCAAGATTCCAGAAGCGTCTTGGAGCTCGACAACGTAAGTAGCATGTCCTTTTTCATCTATTCGATTGGAGTTTCGTATCTTGGTCAGTCTTGCTGTCCGATCTTTCGGAGCAAAGCCTTTTTCCAGAAGATACTTAATCAATCCATCGTTTGGTTCAGAATGCGGTGAGGTCACGGGCAATTCTTTCTCAGAGACGATCTCTCCATCAGAATCGAAGATGGTTTTTAGAACAAAGAACATCCTTCCTTCGGAGTTCTGTAGTTCAGTTAGGTATGTTGAATTGCCATACTCATCCGGTTGTCTGCCGGCTCTGCTCATAGCGGGGTCTCTTTTCGGGCTATTTTTACGTTGTGCAAAGAACGAGACTAAGGTCTCAAGTAATGATATTATATTATAAATATATGCAAAAGTCAACCCCCACACCAATAAATTGTGTGGAATCCAGTATTACTTGATAAAAGTCTTTATTATCATTATTATATTTAAGGTTCTTTGAAAGCTTGTCCTGAAGAGAATGAAGGAGAGACGTAATTGGACGCTACAGAAGCTGCCGATAAGATACGGAGTATGTGTTTTACGGAATTTGCAATTACGCGTACGAATGAAGGATATGTTTTTGGCAGGTATATTAGAACTGACGAACGGCGTAAGGTCAGAGTGGAAAGTTCTACCGGCCAAGTATCTGAGTTTGAGGTTTCGGCTTATGTTTTGCAAAAAGTTGCCGAAGCTCCGACGTTGCCGGAATTGGCTGATAAGCTAGAAAGCTCGGGGTGCAAGTGATGGTTTGCGCAAATTGCAAAGGGAAAAAGATTTTTAAGAACCTTGAGTGTTGGTGTATAGCCGGCAAAGAAGATAAAACACCGTTCGCTGATTGTAAAATGTGTTCAGGTAAAGGCAAATACAATTCTGCTTGCCCTCAATGTAAAGGTTCAGGCAAATCCCCGGATTCTTACGAGTTAATCTTTATAAATGCAGATACTAAAAAGCAAGCGGTTGTAGTTATTGGTAGCAATAATTTACCTGCGCTTGTTATGACCGAAGGCCAGAATTCAAGTTATCCTGATAAGACCTGGCGGAACTGGTCTTTGCCTTACGGCGATATTTTTAGGAATGCGTTTGCTGAAATAGGTGTATCCGAAGCCACGCATTTTATGTATTATCGTAATAGTCCTATCGAATTTGGTTGGAGTTTTAGCGATATAGTTGTTGCAGATAACCGGATGGGTTGGGATGAAGATCCAAAACCCGAAGAATTGCAAAGATTGGCCAAACGAGCTGCGGGTGCTAGTTTCGCGTGGCAGGTAAGCCAAGGCGGACCTCTTATTTGGGAATTCCGTTCACGCCAAACCACAGAAGAATTGCTCGAAAAGCTTTATCAGATGGTTTCTGTACGTGGATACACGTATCAATTTGAGGTTACTGAAGGCAATATTGCGACAGGCGAATCCGGTTGGGGTTTATGGTTGGTATCTGCGGATGCCAAAGAAACGTATGCTGAACTTGCGGTTGCTTATGATTTTGATGTTGCTTTACAAAGCGGCATAGAATATTGGGACAAGAATTACAAGAGAATAAATCGAACTGTTAAGAAATGGAAGGCTGAACAAGCCAAAAAACAAAAATAAAACACTGCATTGCAGTGTTTTTTATTTTTAACGTCCGTTTCGGGGTTTGTTTAAGTAGGTAATACTTGGTCCGCCAACAACTTCAGGCCACTCGTTAGTCTTATAGGCTAAATAAGTAATTTTTATAGTTGAAAATATACAGCTAAAAGCAAATATGCCCCAAAGTAGAGCCCACCCGGTATTCCAAGCGTTGATAGTAAGATATAAAAACCCTAAATCTATCGCGAACATCAGAATAAATGCGAACATACCTTTGCGCATGAACAATCTCCCTTTTTTAAAGATCCTGCTATATAATAGTTGTTTTTATGTCTTTACGCAAGAAATAACTTTATTGACGGTGTCATTTAACAGAGTAAACTTAATTAGTAAATATGAGCTTAGCTAAAACAATTTTTTCGATACATGATCTTGAAGTATGGACCAAAACTAAAAAGGTTGTGGACGGCGTTTCTTTTAACATAAAATTAGGAGAGCTTCATGTATTAATGGGTCCAAACGGTTCCGGTAAATCCAGTTTAACGTTAGCGCTTGCCGGAGACCCTCGCTATATTGTGAAAAAAGGGAAAGTTTTTTTGGGAACCAAAAATATTCTTAAACTTAATCCGGAAGACCGCGCTAAAGAGGGTTTATTTCTGGCTTTTCAGCATCCGGTTTCTTTACCGGGCGTTTCTTTGGTAAATTTTTTAAGGCTTGCGAATAACGCTATAAATAAAGAACGTATGCCTTTGCTTGTTTGGCGTAAACATTTAACTAGAATGTTGGAAAAAGCAGGTTTGTCTGAAAATTTTGTGGATCGGGACGTAAATGTTGGTTTCTCTGGCGGAGAACAACGTAGGGTGGAATTGGCAACATTGGTCACTTTGCGTCCGCGTGTTGCGTTATTAGATGAGATAGACTCGGGGCTGGATGTTGACGGTTTGAAATATACCGCAAAAATAATCGAAAATATGCGCCGGCAAGGAACAGCTTTTATTTTAATAACTCACACGACCCGACTTCTTAAATATCTTGCGCCAAATAAAGTCTATGTTTTAAAAGCAGGCAAAATAATAAGCGGCGGAGGAAACGAATTATTAACAAAAATAGACAAAGAAGGTTTTAAGAATATTAAATCAAAATAGAATTTCCGCGTTTATGCTTTTCTCGCTCATTCTCGTCCCGCCAGCGCGGGACTCCGAGGTTTCGATCGTTTTGTCCAGCCCTAATTTATGAAATTAGAGTTGGAACCATGCCAAAACGACCTCAAAAACCGCTCAAAAAGATAAACGCGTAAATTATCTAATAAATCGAATTCATGATAAAGCCAAAAGTTAAAATGAAGACGGGGTATAAATATGGCTTTCGCATGCCCGAAAAATATACTTATAAGTCCACTATAGGCTTAACCAGAAAAGCGGTAGAGGAATTATCTGAAATGAAAGCAGAACCCTTATGGATGCGTGAATTTCGCTTGCGCGCCTTTGATATATTTGAACAAAAAGCAATGCCGGTCTGGGGAGCCGATCTGTCAAAAATAGATTTTTCCAATATTCATTCTTTTGTTCGCTCTCAAAATAAACAAGGTAAAACATGGGCGGAAGTTTCTCCTGAAATTAAAAAAACCTTTGACCGTTTGGGAATCCCTGAAGCAGAAAAAAAATATTTGGCAGGTGTTTCAGCGCAGTATGAATCCGAAGTAGTTTATAGCTCTGTTCAAGATAAGCTTGCCAAGCAGGGAGTATTGTTTTGTGATACCGATACTGCCGTTAAAAAATATCCCGATATTGTTAAAAAATATTTTGGTACAGCGATACCTGCCGCAGATAATAAATTTGCCGCTTTAAATTCTGCATTTTGGTCCGGAGGTTCGTTTGTTTATATTCCAGCAGGCAAGAAAGTTGAATTGCCCCTGCAGGCGTATTTTCGAATTAACGCTGCCCGCATGGGTCAATTTGAAAGGACGCTAATAATTGCCGAGCCCGGGAGTTCCGTACATTACGTTGAAGGGTGCACTGCGCCTACATACAGCAGCGATTCTTTGCATGCTGCGGTTGTTGAAATATTTGTTCAAAAAGAAGCTCGTGTGCGCTATACAACCATTCAAAATTGGTCAAACAATGTTTATAATCTTGTGACTAAGCGGGCTTTTGTGGAAGAGGACGGCATAATGGAATGGATTGACGGCAATTTGGGAAGCAAGATTACGATGAAATATCCATCCGTGTTTTTACGGGGCAGAGGCGCAAAAGGCGAGGTTTTATCTCTTGCGGTTGCGGGTAAAGGACAACATCAGGATGCCGGCGGGAAGATGCTGCATTTAGCGCCCGATACATCTTCTTCAATTATTTCAAAATCTATAAGTTTTGGCGGGGGACGTGCAAGTTACAGGGGATTGGTTAAAGTAACAAAAAATGCCAAACGGGCAAAATCTTTTGTAAGATGCGATGCACTATTGTTGGATGAGCAGTCTAGGTCTGATACATATCCGACAACTCAAACTGATGAGAGCGATTCAATTCTTGCGCATGAGGCAAGCGTTGCGAAATTAGGCGACGAACAGCTTTTTTATTTGCGCTCACGCGGTTTAAATGAGGCGCAGGCGACATCTTTAATTATTAATGGATTTATTGAACCTATAGTAAAAGAATTACCAATGGAATATGCGAGCGAGTTGAATAGGTTGATTGAGATGCAAATGGAAGGGAGTATTGGGTAGGGTTGCAAGTAATATCTTTTCGCTCATTCTCGTCCCGCCAGCGCGGGACTCCGAGGTTTCGGCTGTTTTGTCCAGCCCTAATTTTGTAAAATTAGAGCTGGAACCATGCCAAAACAGCCTCAAAAACCGCTCAAAGACATTTCTTGCAACCCAATAAGTGAAGAGGAGAGGTAAAAGAAAAAGCCGCTTAATCTGTTTAGATCAAGCGGCGAGGATAAAAATATCTACGATTTTTCGCTTTCTTGATTTTTACGCAAAAGAATAACAATTCCTTTTGCGATACGGTATTCATTGCTGGCGATACCTCCAATCATCTGTTGGTCAGGCCCCGGTTTTGGTTCAGGAATATCTTTGATTTCTGGGTAAAGTTCTCTTAAAAGTTCACGTACTGCGCGTATTGCCTCAAGAGTATCTGGAGCATGTTCAACTGTTTGTATAATTTTTTCGTTTTGAGCCGCCCTGAAAGTATATTCTTCAACAGCGGGATCAATAATTGATTCGGTGCCACGATAACGTTCATTTTCCATACTATAAGTTATAGTATACGTTTTTCAGAAAAGCAATTTTCGCCATATGCATAATCTTCGGATATAATAAAAAGCGTTCCGAAATAGGAACGCTATGCGCACGGTCTGATTAGGCGCTTACTGACTTTTAAGGGATTGTTTCCTATGATTCGTTCATAAGGAAGATTGATCAGAACGTCATCATTGAGATCTTTAATTACATATCCTTTTACTTCGCCAGGAACCCATCTGTCGCCATGCGGCAATTCTGGGATCTGAACTGCTTTTCTATTTATGTACCATCGGCTATTCTCTAAGCTGATACAAAATTCATCGTTGGGTCCGGCGTCATAAACTTCGCAAAGCACGAAAACCTCATCACCCTTTTTATATTCAAGCTTATCCATTACAAAACCTCCCTATAAATAAAAGAACATTGTTTATAATATAAAGATAAATTAGTAAAATGTCAATCCAGCTCTAACCCAGCCCCAATTAAGAATTAGAGCTGGGTAGGGCTGGACAGGTTTATGTCCATCTTAAAAATACAAAAGAAATATTATCTCTGGACGGGGAATAGCGGCTCTGTGGATTTAAATTTTGTTTTGAATAGAAAAAATACAGGACTTGAAGTTTACGGTATATTTTTAGGCGGAGGTATTGATAAATTTCCATTAAATATACGCGTTGATCACAATGTGGGGGATACAAAAAGTCGTGTTATTGTAAGAGGCGTTTTAACCGATAAAGCTCAAATAGAATTTAAAGGCAATGTTAATATTAAAAAAGGAGCAAGGCGTTCAGATACTCACCTTGAGGCAAAGGCTATACTTCTTTCACCGGACGCTAAAAATCGCCTTGAACCGTATCTTGAAATAGACGAGAATGATGTTAAGGCCACACATTCTACTTACGCCGGGCCGCTGGACGAGCATGAGATTTTTTATTTGCAGTCCAGGGGTTTGTCCAGAGATAAAGCAAAAAGTTTGTTGACCGAAGGATTTATCGGTCAATTAATTAAGGGATTTTCACAAAAGGAACAGAAAACGATAACACAATTTTTAAGTAAATTGTAAAATATGAAAAATTTAAGTAATGACTTCCCAATTTTAAAGCGAAAATTTCACGCTGCGCCCTTCGTAGCTTCAGCGAAGAGGGGGAGGCGTTTGATATATTTGGATTCTGCAGCAACCGCTCAAAAACCAAAAGCGGTTCTTAATGCTGTACGTAATTTTGCGGAAAATCATAACGCCAACCCGCATCGCGGGATTTATGCGTTGTCCGAAGAAGCAACCGAAATGTTTGAAGTTAGCCGTAAGGTTATCGGTAATTTTATAGGCACAAAAGATCCAAATGAAGTAGTTTTTACCCGCGGCACGACCGAAGGTGTTAATCTTGTAGCCGAAACATGGGGACAAGTAAATATTAAACGTGGTGACGAAATCATTGTTTCTATAATGGAACACCATTCTAATTTTTTGCCATGGCAGCGTTTGGTCAAGGAAAAAGGTGCAAAACTTGTAGTTGTTGGTTTAACTAAAGAGGGTTTATTAGACCTTAAAGATTTTAATAAAAAATTATCAAGAAAAACAAAATTAGTTGCGCTTGCGCACGCTTCAAATGTTTTGGGAACTATTAATCCGATAGAGAAAATTAGTAGTCTAATCGCTAAACGCTACACGCTGAACGCTCGCCCAGTATTATTCATCGACGGCGCTCAATCTGCGCCTCACATGAAAGTTAATGTCCAAAAGTTGGGTTGTGATTTTTTTGTCTTTTCCGGGCATAAGTTATATGGTCCAACAGGCATCGGAGTTTTATGGGGCAAAAAAGGAATACTTGAAGCCATGCCGCCTTATCAGGTGGGTGGACAGATGATCAAAGAAGTATATTTGGATAAAGTCGTTTGGAATGATGTGCCATGGAAATTTGAAGCCGGAACACCGCATATTACTGGAGTTATCGGTTTAGCTTCCGCAGTAAAATATATAAATAAAATAGATATGAATACGGTAAGAAAGCATGAAAAAGATATTACCGCGCATGCTTTAGCTAAATTATCAAAACTGCCGTATGTTCAGATATATGGACCGAAGAATGTAAATCTGCGTACAGGCTTGGTGTCATTTAATATGAAGGATATTCATTCACACGATGTTGCAAGCGCGCTTGATGAATACGGCATTGCTGTTCGCGCAGGCCACCATTGCGCCATGCCGCTGCATGATTATTTGAATATTGATTCAAGCGTAAGAGCAAGTTTTGGCGTTTATACGACCAAAAAAGATATAGATGCGTTGGTTGTTGCGCTTACAAAAGTTTATGAGATGTTCGCTCCAAGCGCGGATTTATTGGATGAAGAGAATAAATAATATATAATTATTTTATGGAAAACCCTAGATTTCTCAAAGAAAAATATGACTTGCACAACGCTCCTGAGGTAGCGCAAGCTGCCGAGCGCACCGAAAGCAAAGCCGGAGAAAGAGTACCTCAAGACCCAGAGGCGCGCATTCAAAACTACCTTGATCGCCTGGAACGCCTTGCGCTTGACCCCGCTAAGGAACAGCGAAGAACAATGTTTGCCAACGAACCTCGTCCCCGCGCCATAGGACTTTTGCGGGAAATGGTGATGAACAAATATGTGCGTCCCAACAAAGAGAAAATGGCTGAAGGTGCGGCGCGAGTTGAAGAGCGCGCCGCGCGGGAGTTGGGAATAGGGGCGCATTATGGAGAACAGGAGCTTGAACAACGAGGAGAAATCGCTGTAAAAGATCTCGAGAAATCTCTAGACAACTGGATATCATACCTTTCAGACGCGAACGAACCCTATCCGACATGGTTCAGATATTATGCATTTCGCAACGTATTGGATCTTGGCGACTATGACAAGGATAAAGGAGAGTTCACCAAACGTTCTCAAGGGTCAACCAGGCTTTTCCCTGAAATAGATAGGGGCGCTTTGGCCTATGTTCAAGAAATTATCGAAGCCTCAAAAGACCCGGAAATGCTCGAACGACTGCAAAAAGCTCAAAGAATAACCGGAACTCCCGAAGACCAAATGATTACCAAAGAAAAAGCCGTTAACTTCGCCAAGCTTTCTTTTGCCAAACAGTATGTGGAGGGGATTAAGCAGGCCGGAGAGATTACGCTTGAGATGCGGGAAGAGACTAGAGGCAAATGGGCAAAATACCAGCAAGGAACAGACCCTACGGCGTTATGGGCGTCTCTTCAGAACAAAGGTACTGCCTGGTGCACCAAAGGATTTGCAACCGCAGAGACGCAACTCAATAACGGCGACTTTTATGTCTATTACACGAACGACTCTCAAGGCACGCCGTCTATTCCCCGCATTGCCATACGGATGCAAGAGGATAGTATTTTTGAAGTGCGTGGAGTAGCCGACAATCAGCAAAATCTCGAGGGCAATATGATTGATATCGCCGAGGAGAAGATGAAGGAACTCCCTGGAGCGGAAAAATATCGCAAAACGTCTGCGGACATGAAAACACTCACGGCTATTGAAATAAAAATGAAAGCAGATGAAGCGCTCACTAAAGACGACCTCATATTTCTCTACGAACTCAACGCACCCATTGAAGGCTTTGGCTATGATGTAGACCCCAGAATAAAAGAACTTCGCTCACAAAGAAATCCAGAAGAAGATATGCCAATCGTATTTGAATGCACCAGAGAACAGATAGCCCACACATCACAACAGATCAACGAAACTACCAGGGTCTATGTAGGTAAGCTAGAACCAGGTATCTTCGACAAACTACAACAGTACAATATCGAGCATATCTACACCAAGTTCCCGGAAAACAGAATCCGTAAAGAAACTATAGAGATAGGCGGGAAGGATGTAGAGATACTTATCAGAGAAATGCGAAAGAAACATATCAATATTAATGATTACGCAATGGACATGTTGGAAAGCAAAGACTTTACTGTTCTTGAAGAAACAGAGGATGTAGTACTCGTCCGCTTGAAAGTCGGCGACCTGGGGTTTCCCCAAAACAAATATCCGACGACGGATGAGATTTATACACGCATTCAAGAGTTAGAACTTGAACTTTGCCCAGCAGAAGTCGGACCGCGCTACTGCCTGCAATATACCGATCAACCAGTTGGAGAATGGTTTCTGATAGGAATGAAACAAATTGCAGGCCGTAACGGTAGCCCGAGCGTTTTCAACTTGGGACGCAATGGAGGCGGTTTGTGGTTGCTTGATGCTTGGACGGAGCCCTCGGGTGAGTGGCGTCCGGATAACGAGTTTACCTTTCGTCTTCGTAAGTTGGGGAATTTAGAAACTTAGTACTTTTATTTTTTGTATCTTTGGAACTTTGAAATTTTTCTAAAGCGATTTTTTTGGTATACTATTATTGGATTGATTCTATCTGGCGGTTACGGCTTCCAGAAATCTTTCCGATGTTTGCATGTTGAGAGCGTAGACGGTTACGGCTATCTATGGGGGATGTGCAACGCATACCACAAAAAAGAAACAACTTGGTATGATGCGCTGGCGGAGTCATGCTCCCAAGTAAAATACAGCCTAACCTCTTTGCGGTATAGTAATTAGGTAGGCAGTGGACCAGATGGCGCGTCATACAATACAGACCGTAACGGTAACCCGAACGTTTTCAACTTGGAACGCAATGAAGACGGTTTGTGGTTGAATGATAATTGGACGGAGCCCTCGGGTGAGTGGCGTCCGGATAACGAGTTTACCTTTCGTCTTCGAAAGAAGTTTTTTTCCGCGACATTTATAGGTTGCGGTTTTTATTTTCGGGATTGTCGATGCTCTTTCTCCAGCCACCTAGCATACGCCCGATCTCCTCCAGTTTTACAGCTACGTCCTCGTATTGCTTGTTGGAAATGAATTTGCCTTCCCATGCGACGGAAACCAGAAATTTGAGCGCATCCGTAATGAAAATACACTCTGAGATTTTTGTATCTTTTTTGTCTTTTTCAGTAAAATAGGCGGTATAGGATAATTCGAGCAAGTCGATAAATTTGTTTTCAATCCTTGCGCCAATAGTATAACGGGCACTTTTAACGATATGCGGAGAAATATTCATCCAAAGCAAATATCCCTCTTTGATTCTGTTGAGAATAGAAGCATGAGAGAAAGAGAGAGAGACGAATGCGACTGGGTCATGTGTACCATGATATCATTTCTGTGGAAAATTTGCTTTCTGCATGGCGCGAATTTCTATGCGGTAAGCGGAAGCGTAAGGACGTCGGCTTGTTTTCTGTTCAACTAATGGATAATATTCTTGCGTTGCATCGTGATCTTGTTGATAAAAGCTATCGGCATGATTTATATCATGCTTTTAAAATAAACGACTCAAAGCCGCGCGATATCCATAAGGCAAGCGTGCGAGATCGCCTATTGCACCACGCTATATATCGAATTATATATCCTTATTTTGATCGAAAGTTTATATTTGATTCCTATTCTTGCAGGGATCAGAAAGGTACGCACCGCGCAATTAACAGATTTAGGAAATACGCTTTAAAAGTTTCGCATAATAATACAAGCACTATATGGATTTTAAAATGCGATATCCGGAAATTTTTTGTTAGTATTAACCACAGTATTTTAAAGGAAATTTTGAAGCGATATACTGTAGATGTTGATGCCGTGTGGCTTTTGGAACAAGTTATTGATAGTTTTCATACTAAAAATAGACAAGGCGTAGGTTTGCCGCTTGGTAATTTGACAAGTCAGCTTCTAATGAATATTTATATGAATGAATTTGACCAATTTGTAAAAAGAAAACTTAAGCTTTGCTATTATATCCGTTATGCAGACGATTTCATTATTTTTCATAAAAATAAGCAATATTTAATTGATCTTATCCCAAAAATAGAAGTATTTTTAGAAAATCAATTAAAGCTTTCTCTCCACCCCGATAAGGTTTCTATAAAAACCTTTGCCTCAAGCGTTGATTTCTTGGGTTGGGTTCATTTTCCGCATCATCGTGTCTTGAGAACTTCAACTAAACGGCGTATGGTAAAAAAGATAAAAAATAATCCATCGTCAGCCGCGATAAATTCTTATAGCGGACTTCTAAATCACGGCAATGCCTATAAACTTAGATTGCTAATCAAAAATGAGTAATTCTTCACTGTATAGACAGGAAATTTTGGATCATGCGCGTAATCCGCGTAATTTCGGAAAGTTGCAGAAGGCCGACGCTTCAATACACGAGGCGAATTTATCATGCGGCGACGAGGTAACATTGTATTTAAAATATAAAAAAGACACTGTTTCAGAAGCGGCATTTGAAGGCAGAGGATGTATTTTATGTTTAGCCGGCGCTTCAATGTTAACGGAGAAAATTACGGGCAAGAAAATAAATGATATGAAAAAATTGAAAGTAGAAAATATATTAAAGTTATTTGGTTCACAGATAACCCCATCCCGTCAAAAATGCGCATTATTATCGTTTGAAGCTTTAACTAAAGTTGCAAATAAATTGTAGGTAATCCTCCAGAGGCGGATGCACATGGTTGTATTCGCTCGCGGAGCTCGCAAACAACCATGGCAAAGGCAAAAATAACAAAAGATATGTTATTGGGAAATATTGCCCAACAATATCCGGAAATAGGCGAATTTCTAAAGGAAGCTTATGGATTACAGTGCATAGGCTGTTTTGCTAACGTTATTGATTCTTTTGAGGCCGGAATGCGTGTGCATGGTTATAAAGAAAAAGATATAACTATGGCTTTAAAGTTGGTAAACGCGCTATTATAAATATATGCCAGGTAGTGAAAATGCGACCGTTCGCTTAAGCGAACAAGTCTATCTGGTCAAGCTATAAAAGCACATTATTTATTCTTAACAAGAAATTCTTTAATTATTTGATAAATAGTCGAATTTCTACTACCTGGTATGGCTGAACAAAAGAAAAAAATAGGACGAATAGAAGTTGACCGAGAATTGTGTATTGGCGCGGCAACTTGCATAGCTCTTGCCGGGGACGTTTTTGAGTTGGATGGTGAGAATAAAGCTGTTGTGACTAATTCAAAGGGTGCCGATGACGCAACTATTTTAATGGCCGCGCAATCTTGTCCGACAAAAGCTATTAAGGTATTTGATGAAGAAGGGAATCAAATATACCCGTAGTTAAATAGAAATTTGGCAACTCCCGTTAGAAAATTGCTTAACATTTATAATCTCGAAAGAAGATTTGATCTTCTTTCGATGTAGTATAAAATTATTTTGTTTTAATTCTAGTAATTATATCTATATACAATCGCAATTTTTTAACGGGACAAGCAGATTTATCCTTAAAGAGTAAATTATAGGTTTTTTATTTCGGCGGCGTTGATGGAAAAATACTTGACAAACATATTTTTATAATGTAATATATTTTTTGTCGTTCCTTGTAAACAAAATAGGAGACTAAAATGGCGTTGTGGTGGAATCGCGCGTTTAACCTGAGCTTTGCAATACTTATTCTTTCATTAGCCTTTTTCTTTTTTGGATTGTTCACGTGGCTTTATCCTTTAATGTTTTTGGTATCATGTTGTTTGCTCATTGTGCTCGGCCTGTATAAGAAATTTAAGGATAAAGATTACACCAATGCGTTTTACGTCATATTCCTGATGGTATTGACATCTATAACGTTGTATAGTCTTTTGATCTTTCTAAATTTTGACATCTTGGATAATCTTTTACTTTCTTTCTTTGTTCTGGTCGTGATTAATATAATAATTGGTAAGCTAAGCAAATTTTTAGCCAATAAATGTGTTAAGCGTCTCCCTAAAGCTTGGTTGGGTTAGTTAAAATTACAGCACTTTTTAAAGTGCTGTTTTTATATACCGCTCTACTTTTTTTATTATCACCGTACTCACTTTATACATAAAGCTTGATAAGTTTATAAAAACCTCTATTGTATGATAAGTTCTTTAAATTGACCCATGGAGGAGCACTGCAATGCGTTTATTGGTTGAGCTTGCTACAGGGGCTGTTTTTGGTGGTTTAGTTACAATTATTGCTCTATCGTTTGCCAGCTTGTACCCGGAAACACTAAAAACCATAGATGATATTATTGTTCCTGTTGTTTTTATTGTCACGTTTTTGGGTTTTTTTGTTGGTTCGTCTATATACGAGCATTTCCATAAAATAAAGCATAATTAGCCTGTCTTATATAGACAGGTTTTCTTTTGGGGAGATTAATTTTTGTGATATACTTTAAAGGTAATCCTTCGATAGGCTCAGGATGCACATTTTTGCATCCTCTAGCATTGCTCGAGGGCAAAAATGGCATGGCATATCTTGATCCAGAAAAAGTAAAATCACTTACTCATCAGGCTAACGAAGTTCGTCAAAGCATTATTGAAATGCTTTTGGCGGCCGGCTCAGGTCATTCCGCAGGCCCCTTGGGCATGGCGGATATTTTTACGGCTTTTTATTTTCATATATTAAATAAAGATGTTAATAATCCTGATTGGGAAGAGCGCGACAGGCTTTTGCTTTCCAACGGTCATATTTGTCCGGTGCAATACGCGGTTATGGCTCATGCCGGATATTTTCCTGTAGAAGAATTAAAAACCTTGCGTAAACTTGGAACGCGTCTGCAGGGACACCCTCATCGCGGAACTCTACCCGGGATTGAAAATACTTCGGGTCCTTTGGGCTCAGGTTTATCGCAAGCCGCAGGCATGGCATACGGTTTGAATATGGATGGCAAGAAAAACTGGACATATTGTTTAATGTCGGACGCTGAAATGGATATCGGAAATATTTGGGAAGCTGTAATGTGGGCAGGAAAATATAAATTAGGACGTCTGATCGGCGTAATAGATAGAAATAATATACAGATTAATGGTGTTACTGAAGACGTTATGCCTATTGAACCTTTGCGCGCAAAATGGGAAGCGTTTAATTGGCACGTACTTGAAATTGACGGTCACAATTTTGAAGCCATTGTTAATGCTGTTGAGGAAGCTAAAGCAATAACCAATAAACCATCAATTATAATTGCACACACAATTCCGGGCAAAGGTGTTGATTTTATGGAATATGATTTTAAATGGCATGGCATTCCGCCAAATGCTGAACAGGCAAAAAAAGCCCTTGAAGAATTGCGTACTCTAGGCGGAAAAATAACAAGCGAACATCAATAGATATGAAATATTTGCATCCTAAATCTATTTGGCTGTTCTTTTTCCAGGGATTAAGAGCTGTTTTATTTTTACTTCTATTTCCGCTTTATTTTTTGTTCATTTTTTTATCTACCGAGATAAGTATAGGCATTACGCCAATCTTTTTTGTGCTACTTATTGTTTGGTTTATTATTTTACTTGTAATTGCTTATATTTGGGCAAAATTATCCTATCAAAATTATAAATACGAGCTTACCGATAATGGTTTTAAAAAAGAGCTTGGGGTTATACGGAAAAAATATGTAACTATTCCTTACGACCGCATACAAAATGTTGATATTGATCGCGGAATAATCGCAAGAATATTGGGTTTATCTGATATTAAGATACAGACCGCGGGAATGAGCGGTATGATGGGGGCTGAGGGAAGGTTACCCGGTCTTTCGGTACAAGATGCAGAAATTGTTCGTGACGATTTAATTAAAAGAGCCAAAACACACACTAATCAAGGAGTATAATTATATGTTGAACAAAGCATTAAAATTAGCCAGCGAAGAAACTTTGTACGATCGCTCTAAAGTGGAACAAATCCCGATCCGTAACGGTTTTGGAGAGGGTTTAGTTATTGCCGGGGATGCTGATCCGAATGTTATTGTCCTATGCGCTGATCTTTCAGAATCTACCCGTTCCAGTGTGTATCAGAAAAAATATCCTAACCGTTATATAGAAGTCGGTGTCGCTGAACAAAATATGGCCGCTTTGGCATCCGGTTTAGCGGCGGTAGGTAAGGTTCCATTCATATCTTCTTATGCAATGTTTTCTCCCGGCCGCAACTGGGAACAGATTAGAACGACTATTTGTTATAACAATCAGAATGTTAAAGTTGCAGCTGCTCATGCGGGTATTTCAGTAGGCCCCGATGGAGCAACACATCAGGCAATCGAAGATATAGGTATTATGCGCGCTATCGCAAATATGATAGTTCTTGTACCGGCTGATTCCCGCGAAGCAAGACGCGCCACCGTTGCTGCAGCAAAAATAAAAGGTCCGGTTTATATCCGATATGCCCGCGAAAAAACACCGGTTGTTACAACAGACGATACTCCATTTGAAGTAGGTAAGGCGTATTGTTATCGCGAAGGAAAGGACGTTGTTTTGGTTGCCGCGGGTCCTTTGGTCTATGAAGCATTATTGGCAGCTGAGGAATTAGCAAAAGAAAAGATTTCTGCCTGCGTTATAAATGCTCCCACAATTAAGCCGTTAGATGAGGCGACAATAATAAAAGCCGCAAAAGAATGTGGAGCGGTTGTAAGCTGTGAAGAGCATCAAATTATAAACGGTTTAGGAAGCGCGGTCGCAGAAGCTTTGGGACGGAATTATCCTACCCCGCAGGAATTTATTGGCGTACAAAACCGTTTTGGTGAATCGGGTGAACCCGATGAATTGATGGATAAGTTCGGCTTGCGCGCCAAAGATATAGTTGTTGCAGCAAAAAAAGCTATCAGCCGTAAAGAGAAAAAATAAATGCAAAAGTTTGATTATGTAATTATAGGCAATGGGATCTGCGGCGTAACTGCCGCAGAAACTTTAAGGGGAAAAGATGTCGAAGCAAGCATCGCAATTGTTGATCAGGAAAATAACCCGCTTTATTCGCGGGTTTTATTGCCTAAATATGTTGAAGGCAAAATAACTCGTCAGGAACTTTTTCTCAGAGACGAAGCATTCTACAGGAAGAACAATATAGTTTTTTTTGGTGGTGAAACTGCCGTAAAATTGGGTTCAGACGAGAATAAAGTTTATCTGGCAAGCGGAGAAGAAATAGAATATGGAAAATTGCTTTTGGCTTCAGGTGGCCACATAGCAAAATCCTCAATTCCTGGAATTGATCTAAAAAACATCCATTTTTTTCGCACAATACTTGACGCAGATGATATAATTGAAACTATAAAGCAAATCAAGGAATTACCTATTGAAAAGCAAAAAATTGTGATTTGGGGCGGGGGATTTATAGGTTTGGAGTTTGCCTCTTCTTTTGCGGCCTGTGGCATAGGTGGCTATGTAGTAATACGCCGTCCATATTATATGGGTGATAGATTGGATGCGGATTCTGCAAATTTATTAAGTTCATTTATTGAAAATAACGGATTTAAAATAATCAACAATTCTTATATTACCGAAATATTGGGTACAGATACGGTTGAAGGAGTAAAATTAAACAATGGAGAGGTTTTAGATTGTTCGTCTGTTGGTCTGGGTCTGGGATTGGATCTGAACAGCGATTTTTTTACCGGTAGCGGTTTAAAAATAACCAAAGGTATAGAAACAAATGAACGTCTTGAAACTTCGGTTAAAGATATTTATGCAGGCGGGGACGTAGCGAACGCTTTTCAACCCGCATTCGGTAAACATCTTAATATCGGGAGCTGGACGAATTCGCTTTTTCACGGAAAGATCGCGGCACAAAACATGTTCGGAGAAAAAAGTTCAATAAATTTTATTTCAAGTTACAGCGGAGTATATTTCGGAATAAATATAATATTTATGGGAGACACATCGGCAGATAAAGACA
>Ga0155858_138_pt1 | contig 46971 bp, 39 predicted proteins | sample RifCSPlowO2_01_FD_107512 | JGI IMG/M metagenome (GOLD analysis project Ga0155858, IMG submission 107512) | Candidatus Terrybacteria bacterium RIFCSPLOWO2_01_FULL_40_23
ATGCCGGTGTTACTGTAGCTTTGGGCGAAACAAAAACTTGTACAATTACGAATGATGACCAAGCCGGCACTCTTATTGTAAAAAAAGTTCTTCGGAATGATAACGGTGGTACAGCAACAGCAGATCAATTTTCTTTCAGCGTGAATAATGGTGCTGCGGTACAGTTTGAACTTGATGGTCAGAATGATCTCTCGGTTGCTGCTGGAACATACACAATTACGGAAACAAACCCAATGACGGGTTATGCTTTGAGTTACAATAATTGTTCAAATGTGATTGTTTCAAATGGCGGTACTGCAACTTGTACAATTACGAACGATGATATTGCTCCTTCTTTAACTCTGGTTAAACAGGTTATTAACGATAGCGGTGGCAACGCTCAACCTTCCGCATGGACACTAGATGCATCGGGCTCAACGCCAATTTCAGGAGCGGGTGGAGCTTTAAGCGATGCTACTTTTTTTGCTGGAACATATACTCTGTCTGAATCAACAGGACCTGCAGGCTATACAGCGAGCGGTTGGAGTTGTATTAAGAATGGCGGTTCAGCCGTATCGGGTAGCTCAATTGATCTGGCTAATGGTGATAGCGCAACCTGTACAATCACAAATGATGACCAGCAAGCTTATATAGTAGTAGATAAAACAGTTGTGATCGATAATGGTGGTTTAGCATCTGCAAATGATTTCTTGTTAACCGTAGACGGCAATCCGGTATTTGATGAAGTTGCCTATGCTGTTAATCCTGGAAATCACACCGCAGACGAAACAAACCTTTCCGGTTACACACCTGGAGCATGGGGCGGAGATTGTGATGTTAATGCCGGTGTTACTGTAGCTTTGGGCGAAACAAAAACTTGTACAATTACGAATGATGACAACGTTCCATCTCTTACTCTTAATAAAATAGTTGTTAACGATGGCGGTGGTACCGCGGTCGAATCCAATTGGACCTTAACCGCATATGATGTCGATGAAAATGAAGTATTTTCAGGAGAGGGTACTGCTTCAAGTGGTAATGATTTTTGGACCGGTACATATATAATCGAAGAGTCTGGTGGTCCAATAAATTACTTGCCCGGTCCTTGGGATTGCGGCAATACGCAGGTACAAAATGGGAATGAAGTTACGGTGGAACTTGGAGAAACTGTAACGTGTACGATTACGAATACATATGTTCCGCCAGAAACCGAAGGCACTCTTATCGTCAAGAAAATTGTTGTTAACAATGATGGGGGAGTCGCAACAGCAGACCAATTCTCATTTAGCGTAAATGGTGGCGCAAGCCAGTCATTTGAACAAGATGGACAAAATGATCTCACAGTAACCGGAGATACAAACTATGATGTGACCGAACCCGCAGTTGCCGGATACACAACGACTTACGATAATTGTTCCAATGTTTTTGTACCGATTAGCGGTACAGTAACCTGCACGATTACTAATAATGATATCCCAACATACACAATAACCGGTACTGTATTTAATGATGCCGATAATGACGGTCGCGATTGGGAAGAAGGCGAAGGTACGCTTGTTGGTTGGATTGTTTTCATCGATACGAACGATAACGGTACGCTTGATGAGGGTGAGAAAAATAGAGAAAGCGATGCAGAAGGCGGTTATGTATTTGATGGTCTTTTCGCCGGAACCTATAATGTTTGTGAAATTGCGCAAGATGGTTGGACACAAACATATCCGACTCCGGTATGTCACACCGTGACCGTAGGAAACATTTTGACGGTTTTCTTTAGTAACATTTTTGCGGCAATATTTACGCAGACATATAACTTCGGTAACTTCCAGACACCTCCTCCACCGCCCCCGCCACCTCCTCCGCCACCACCAGGTCCATCTCCCGCACGATTAACAGTTATAAAAGTAGTTGTTAATGATGATGGTGGAACAAAAGTAGTTTCTAATTTCCCGTTGTTTGTTAATTCAACATCTGTAACAAGCGGACAGACGAACAACTTTAATCCGGGCACTTATACAGTTTCCGAAACACAACAGACAGGTTACACAGCTTCATTCAGCGGAGACTGTGATGCTCAAGGTGTTGTAGTGTTGCAGTCCGGTTCAACAGAAACTTGTACGATTACAAATAACGATAATGCTACACCGGTACTTACTATCGTAAAATCAGTAGCAGAATCTTTCACAACTCCCGGAAGCACGATTAATTACACAATTGTTGTTACAAACAATAGTAATACAACCGCCGTGAATGTAGTTCTTGTCGATAATCTTCCTCTAGGTTTAACTTATGCTGATGCTCCGGGTGGCAATACTCGCACGTGGAATCTTGGAAATATGGCTTCAGGAGCTTCACAGACAGTAACTTATGCTGTTGTTGTCGGAGCAAATGCCGCGCCAAGCGTATACAAGAATACCGCAAGCGTTAACGCGACAAATTACGGAACAGTTTTTGATGACGCGGATATCGAAGTCCGTCAGCCACAAGTATTGGGCTTTACAACGTTACCCAATACCGGAGGTCCATTTGATGCCTTAACTTATCAAGTAATTGTCTTGTTAACCATCATGCTTATGATCGCTATTCCTTCTGCCGTAGCAACTGTTGCTATCGTAAGGAAAAAGAAAGAAGACGAGGAATAAGCTTAAGATTAAGAAATTATGGATAAACCGTTCCGACACATATCGGGGCGGTTTTATTTTATAGAACTAATCGATTTATTTCAGTATTAATCTCTATTTTTAAAAAAATTCCACCTTATGGTGGAATTATTTTTTTTAAACAATAAATTCTCTCATTATTGAATTGTGCGGGACTACGGAGTCGCCACCCGTCCATTCTTCTATTTCGTTAAGTAGCCTGTAAACTCTTTTTGCCCGAACATAGGCGTCCTGGCGTTCCGGATCGTTCTTGTAAGCTTCTACCGTTGAGGGCATGAATGCGAACAAACAGTGCTTTAAGAGCGGAAGTTCGTATGCCATAGATGTATCAAAAATATAATTGGCATTTTCGATATAAGGAATTATGTTTTTGAGCTCGCCTCTACGGACATAATGCCAGTGGCCCACAGTCTTGGTGGGATCAAATTCGCGATGAAGAAGATCGCGGATCATTCGACGCAACATGCGCACATCGGTCCATTCGACAAAATCGCCGTTTAAGCGTTTCAACTGAGTCAGTGGTTCAAGATAGATCCCGAACTTGAAACCGGAAGGAACGCTCTCGGTCAGTTTGTCGTAAAGGCCGTAATGACTGTCTATTAAGATCATCTGATCCGATCTTACAGAAAGCTCATCAGTTTGGTCTTTGATTCGCGTCCCGGTTTTGAAATCATAACGCGGCACATGAATGGTTTTACCCTCAACAAGATCTTTCAGGTGTTCATTGATCAGAGGAAGCTCAAGGGCTTCAGGTCCTTCCCAGTCGATATCTCCGTATTTATCGTGCAAATGCTGGTCTTTGTCGTAAAAGTAATTATCAACATTCAGTTTCATCAGTTCAATATCGCGCTTTCCGAGAATTTTTCCTACGCGGTCCGTCGTAGTAGTTTTACCGGACGATGACGGTCCGGCTATCAATACTACCTTGACACCTCTTTTTTTGGCTTCTTCAACTGCCAACGCGATGTTCGAAATTTCTTCCGAATAACGTCGTTCAGACGCAGAAACTAATTTAGGAAAGGTGCCATTTTTGACGTGAGCATTTAATTTCTCGACTGTTTCACATGAATGGTCGATATTCCACCACAAAGTTTCCCAGGCGTTTTTATAAGGAAGATGCGATACTTTTCCGCTATGACGTTTGTCGCGAAGTTCTTTGCGTTTTTGCCGATAAGCGCTGAATGCTTTAGATGTGCGGTCATGGCCTTCGGTTATCAGAACACGTTCTACGATATCCTGAATTTCTTCCACGGAAGGGATTTCTTTGGGAAGGTTGTTTTCCAGGATAGCGACAACTTTGTCTGAAAGAGATTGCGACAATTCAAGGTCGTGTCCGCCAATTTCCGCGGCAGCCTTATAGATCGCACGCGTGACCTTATCTTTTTCAAAAGGAACAAGAGAACCATCTCTTTTATAAATATGGGTTATTTTTTTGCTCATAGGATATTTCCTTTTCGAGCAGAATATTTAGCTGTAAGGAACAGATGATTATGCTTATTATAAAAGAATAGACTTATTTGTCAATGAAAAAGTTGGTATTTTAATTAAGATTAGTTAAAGGTTTTATTGAAAACAATAGAGAATTACTACAAATAGGCTGGATATGTTAAAATATAACCTAAGTACTTACCTTGGTGTAAAGTCGTACGCCAAGGATAATTATTAAATAGTAACTACAATTAATTGGAAATTCGATACTTTTAATGCAAAAGTCGAATTTTTACTACTTGGTATGCCTAATAAGAAAATTTTACTTGTTGTTGGTGCTATTGCTGTGGTTGGATCTTTGGGAGCATTTGCAGTTATGCAATTTTCACCTGAAACTCAAGAATCCGCGCAAAATAATGCACCAACGCAGAATGAAGAACAAACGCCTCAAGCTACCGGAAGTATTGACGGTTCAGTCGACGCAATACTTAGCGAGTCTTCAGACGACGCAACTTTATCCGGTGAAGAAGAAGCAGACGCTTCTATGATCACATATGATGATCAGGAAGTATCTTCTTTTAACCAAACACATGACGAAACACAATTTTAAACTTATAGTTAATAGCTCTTTGGCTTTGGTTTTGGTTGGCAATCTTGTTTTGCCGGTAAGCGTTCTTGCCGAGACAGTTCCTCCTACACGTCCTGTAAAAGCAGATATCTGTAACAGAATAACAGCGTCTTCAACAGAATTTGATAGAAGGCTTGCCGAGCGCGAAGCGAAATTAGCTGAAAAACGTACAGAACGGGATGCTAAACTTGCGGAAAATAGAACTGAGCGAATGGAAAAAAGGACTGAAAAACGTGAAGAAAGAAGCGAAAACCGCGACGAACATTTTGCTAAATTAATGGAGCGCGCTGATACGGATGCGAAAAAAATAGCGGTTACAAATTTTGAAATTGCGGTTAACGCCGCAATAGAAGCCAGACGCGTTGCGGTGGATGCTGCCATAACAACTTTCCGTACAGGAGTAGATTCTGCCATAACCAGCCGCAAAACGGCCATAGATGCCGCTGTAGTAGCGTTTGAGGCCTCAACCAAGACAGCTTTTGATAAAGCTAAGGCAGATTGCATCGCGGGGGTAGATAAGGCAACCATACTCGCAACCCTGCAAGCTAGCTTAAAAGCCGCGAGAGAAAAACTTGCTACAGACAGGGCAGCGGCTAATAATACGCGTGACGCAATGAAATTGTTAATTGACGCCAAGAAAGCTGCCTTTGAAAAAGCGCAAACTGATTTTAAAGCTGCAATGGAGAAGGCAAGAACAGATCTTAAAGCCGCGTTTGGAGAAACTTCTTCAGATGAAGATTCAGATTAGATTGGTTTTTTGTTGTTGTTCTAAAATCCCCGCTTAACGCGGGGATTTTGTTTATCCCGTTAGAGACAGGAAGCGCTTTGTTAAAGCGCTTCCGTAAATCTTGCATAAATTTCATAAATAAAATTTTTTTTGTTTCGCAACGCAGTAATAAAAATTATTTGTCTCTAACGGGACTTAGACAAAAACAAAAATATAGTTTATTATATTGGCAACTCTAAAAGCTTGTTCTTTTACAAAAAGGAGAATAGTGAATATATCCACAGAGCTAATTGCCTTTGGGGTTTTTATTGTGGGTTATATTATTATCGTTTCGGAACATAAATGGTATATACATAAAGCTATTACGGCTGTGGCTTTGGGCGCTGTTTTGTGGCTACTAATAGCCCTAAGGGACGGGAAGGCCACTGAACCGGCAACTCTTATTCTTGGCGGCGAAATTTTCGGTTTAGTCATATTTCTTTTGGCTGCGATGACCTTGGTAGAGATATTGATACATTACGGTTTCTTTGACCTTATTCGCGTTAAATTATTAGCGTTGCACTTAGACAATAAAGCGCAGATATGGGTAACGGCTTTTTTGGCTTTTTTCTTGTCTGCGGTCATTGATAACCTTACAGCTACTATTGTAATGACACAGATAGCTTTAAGATTTTATAGCGGGAAGAACCTTTTAACTGCAGCAGCGGCAATTATAATAGCGGCTAACGCCGGAGGAGCTTTTTCGCCCGTAGGAGATATTACTACTATCATGTTGTGGCTAGCAGGAAAATTTTCTTCCTTAGAAATAATTATTCAGGGTTTTTTGCCGTCATTGTCGATGTTTTTGGTAAGTATTTTCTTCCTTAGTCGGAATATAGTGTCGGATGCCGGGCATATAGAAGAAGAGAAAGTATCTTTGCTAAGAAGCGAAAAAGTTGTGATAGCAATTACCCTTATTTCTTTTTCGTTTCCTTTAGCGTTCAGTCAGTTAGGGTTGCCTCCGTATTTTGGTCTATTGTTCGGTTTGGGGTGCGTGGGGTTAACCGTTTCTATTTTCAGGGTGTCGTCTAAGAGCATAACTCATCTTGATGCCAGTATTGAGAAAATGTTGGTTCGTGTAGATTTTGCCAGTTTGCTTTTCTTTGCGGGTATATTGCTGGCGGTCGGGGCTTTGGAATATCTCGGTGTTCTGGAGCGAATTTCCGAAGCGCTTTTTGGAGAACATCCGGCCATGGAACAGCTGGTCTTTGGTAACGCCGTATTGGGCGTATTGTCTGCTATCGTGGATAATATTCCTCTTACCGCGGCCGCGATAGATATCTTGAATACGACAGATACTTCAATTTGGGCGTTGTTGGCTTTGACCGTCGGTACAGGAGGTTCGTTGCTGGTGATAGGATCCGCCGCGGGCATTGTTGCCATGGGTATGGTAAAGGAATTAACTTTCTTCCGCTATATTAAATTAGCTACAATACCGGCAGCGCTTGGATATTTTGCCGCAATAGCTGTTTGGTATATACAGCACAGCCTTTTTTTCTCGTAGAGAGCACAAGTTTAAATGAATTAATCCCTTCTTTTAAGAAGGGGTTTTTAATTTACCCAGCTTTATCAGGCTCTGATTCTTAATTAGGGCTGGGTTTTAGAGCTAGGTTTATACTTTCTGTGCGTTTTTGATATATAATCAATTTTAATGGATACGCCAAAGAATATAAAAATAGCAATATTCGGAGGAGGGTGTTTCTGGTGCACGGAAGCAGTATTTTCCGCCATAGGCGGATCCGCCTATGGCGGAAAAACGTTGAGTGGGATTATTTCTGTAACCTCAGGATATGCAGGCGGTAATCCGCCGGCTGGCGGAGAGAACCCTACGTATGAGGAAGTTTCTGGCGGCAAAACAGGACATGCCGAGGTTATACGTATAGAATACGACCTCGGTATTATTTCATACAAAGACTTGCTCGCTGTATTTTTTGCAACGCATGACCCCACAACTTTGAACCGGCAGGGCAATGATGAGGGCACGCAATATCGATCAATAATCCTTTCTACGGATGAAATGCAAAAACAAGAAGCCGAAGGATTTATTAGGGAATTAAATGCAAGCTCTGCGGAAGGCGCGCCTATTGTTACAGAAGTAAAACAGTTAGATAAATTTTATGAAGCGGAACAATATCATAAGGATTACTATCAAAACAATCCGCAAAATTCTTATTGTCAGGTTGTTATTGCTCCAAAAGTTTTAAAAGCTCAGCACAGGTTTACCGAACTTTTGAAAGAACAAAACGTTAAATAAATAATTTTGTATTAAAGTAAAAATTAACCCCAATCCGCCAGTTGGCGGACGGGGCTATTTTATTTCAAAGAATTTAAGATTTTTTATCCTTTTGAATTATTTTCCAGTGATACAGGAAAAGGGGAGTGCCCACAAGTATCATTGCCAAAGCATTTGCCGCATTACGTTCGCGATCCGCTTCCCGCTGTTTGGTTTGGTATTCTAATTGTTCTTTTTGTATTTTTTCCTGTTCTTCGAGAGTTAACTCTTCAGTTGTTTGGTCTGGAAGAGTTTTTACTGCCGGAACCGGAAACCGTTCAGGATATATTAACACTTGATCTGCTTTTTTAAATACAAATACTTTGAGACCAAGATCAACTAATTGAACTAAGCCCATAACAACCACAACAAGACCTATTAGCGAAAATAAGTATAAATAAAGCGTTCTTATTAATTCTTTTCTGTCCATAAAAATATATTTTAATTTTAGAGCGGGAGTTGAGGGAATCGCCCCGCGGCTGCGGGGTTGGAGACCGCAAAAAAATTTTGCGGGGGCTGAGAGAATCGAACTCCCAACCGTGGTTTTGGAGACCACTATTATACCATTTAACTAAGCCCCCTCAATTAATTTTTTAAGAGTTAAGTGAGCTCGACCTCCGCCCTTAAAATATTGCTCACGTTTTTGTGCTTTATTTTTAGTATCAAAACTCTCTTGATACACCATATCAATAGGTAATCTATTTCGTGTTGAGACAACAAGTCCCTTACAATGCTCTGCGAATCTTCGTTCTAAATCTTTCGTAGAACCAATATAAAACTTGCCGTCTTTTTTACTTTTCAAAACGTATACGTAGAACATGTTATTGATGGAATCGCCCCGCGGCTGCGGGGTTGGAGACCGCCGGTATGCCACTTACCTAAACTCCCAAAGCACACTCATTATAAGATTTGAGAGATTATTTTCAACAGTAGGTGGTAAATATAGAGATTACTTCTTTGTTTCTTTATGAGGAGTATGTTTGCGACAAAATTTGCAAAATTTACTGTATTCTAATTTACGTTCAACTGTTTTACGGTTTTTATACGTATAATAATTGAATCTTTTGCACGTTTTGCATTGCATTTTTATGAGATTTTCTTGTACCATAAAGATGAATTAATGTTTATTCGTTCTCAGTGAGCCGATGGTCCCGGTTTCGACCGGGACGACCTACTCGTGACTCGGGCAAGCGGGGGGTTTCGTTAAATTGTCCGCTCGAGACAAGCAGTTGTCTCGAGTCCATGGAGTTGTTCCTGTTCTTTATAAATTTTGAGCCGATGGTCGGGATTGAACCGACGACCTACTCCTTACCATGGAGTTGCTCTGCCACTGAGCTACATCGGCATACTAGCTCAAAATTTATTTAAAGAACGCAATCCCTGTGGGATTCTGCCACTGACCTGCCTGCCGGTAGGCAGGGCCACGTCGGCATTTGAGCGCCAGTAACTACATAAATGTACCAAATTTATTGATTAACTGCAAATTTCTTCAGAAATAAGCTTGACTATTCGATATTATTATTGTTATCGTAAAGACAAATCTACCTTGACACAAAAACCAGTCTGTAAAGGTGGTTGAAATGGTAAAATCCAAAGCGCGAGTAAGTGAATCTGTTGGTTTTATATCTCGTATAGATTTCGGCAGTCCCGGCTATCGTCGCGGATTGCTTGAACTTGCTTTTGATGTTTTTCGTAAGGAAAAAGTTAAGTTTATTGTTATTGCCGGTGGTCTGGTCTCCAGTCCGAATCTTAGACCCACTCTTACTGCTAATAAAAAGCCAGAAGAGAAAGAAGCGCTTTTTCAGGAATGGGCTCATGAGCTCGCTGAAGCAATTCCTCACTTAACAAATGAAGATGGTAAGCCGGTTAAGATATATATCATAACTAGCCATGCGCTGAACTATGACGGCGTTATTGGTAAAGAGATCGCTATTCGTTTACACGATCTTCGACCTCAAGATATTTTGTATCAAGGTGAGGGAAGCGCACGTTTTCCTATGCCGAAAATGGGTAAAATTATTTCGGTTCTTGTTCCTATTAAAGCGTCTTGGCGAGGTGGTTACTACAGCACGGTTGTTGAACGTCTTATCGACGATAAGGAAAAGCAATCCGCGCAGAAGTTTCCTGATATTTACGTTATCGGTGGAACAGCTTCTTCAATTCTTCGTCCTAAAGGCGAAATGAAACGACCCCATATTTCTTTACCTGCACTTCACAACTTGAAAGAAGTTAATACTTCCGAAAACCAGGTTGGTATCCGAGTTCTTGAAGTTTTCAAGGATAGTCCCGAGCCGCTTGTTAGGACGTATAGCTGTAAAGATCTTGTGAGTTATGAGAACGAACGAGCGAGTGTTCTTGTTCCGGATAGTCTGCCTAAAGTACAGCAAGATATTTTGAATGAGCTTAAGCGTCAAGGGCCAGCATCTATAGGCATGCTTGAAGATGCTTTGCAGCCTTCTCGCGAAACAATCGAAAAAGCAATTAAAGCTATTAACGCAAACGGATTTAATCCTCGTATCATTTTTGATGAAACAAGCGGTAAGTATCAGTTCGATTCCGAATGGTTCGCGCGCGAATTACGCTACAGTCTTCCAGAAGGCGATGGCGTAGGTGACGACAGAGTGCTTGCCTTCTCGTGTCTGCATGCCGGATCCGTTTATACTGAGATGAAATTTTTTGTGAATGAAGTGCCGGATTTAATTCTCCGACACAACGTTCGAACTCTTATCGATTGTGGTGACAACATTCAGGGTCTTAAGCACGATCTTAGTGCTAGTGGTGAAGTCATAGACGGCACCAACTATACGGACCATGAACGTCTTGCTGCAAACCTTTGCGCTGCTGTTATCACTAAAGTTTTCTCTGTGCGCTTTACTGCGGCAATCGGGAAAATGAACATCAGAGCTAAACAATCGCGAGCCGTCATAACGCAGGCCATAAATGATTCGCTTCTTCTTTTTAACTATATTGATGGAAATCATGATGAATGGGTCGTGCCTCTGGGCATGAGTTCACTTGCCATTTTCCGTCTTACTCTTATTGAGGAAGTCGTTTCCGAGATTTACTCTATACTTATTCAGAATAAGATAAGCTTTGAGGGCGATTTCTTAAAAGATATTGTTGAAAAGCATATCGTTAAATCTAAGATTCTTTCTCTTCCTTCAAGCGGTCTTACTGTCGATGTTTCACATCCTCATATGGGTCGTGCGTCAACTTCTTCTTTGCGCTCGCAAGAGATGCTTAGGAAGTCACAGTGCCATATCTGTATGATCGGTAACTTTCATACCGCTATTGCCATTGAGCAGTGGGATTCAGAATTTGGACAGCGTGTTGCGATTCAGCAGGGTTCCATCGTTTGGAAAACTGGTTTCGAAGAAGGACATACAAAGATCCTTGATGTGGTCGTGTCGTATCTTCATGTGAAATCAGCTAATGGTAGAATTTTTATGACCGAAGCCATGTACTATGGTTCAGGCACAGAAAATCCCGACCTTAGCAAGTCTGATCCTCTTGAAGGTATTTTGAAAAACCTTAACATTTAATTTAATAATCCGCTTAGTTCTAATTTAAAAAATTAGAGTTGGGCGGTTTTTCTTTTATTTTATTAAATATTGTTCAAAAGTGCATTATTTTTTTGACAGAAGGTTATATGGTTGCTAGGTTAAGAAGTAATAAGTGTCTTTACAATTTAAAGGCGGGTATGGTTGACCACAATCCATCATCGGCATCACATAGTTCCAAGTTCCAGAGGCGGACCAGATATAGATTGGAATTTAGGTTATTTTCGTACAAATCTTGAAGAAATAAAAACATTCAGGATAGGAGCTTTTAAAAAATCAACGCCTGCAGCTTACGAATATTTATTGCACGGAAATACGCATATAGATCAAAAGACCCTACTGCTTAGCGGTATAGATCTTGAGATCCACAGATTTTTGCATGCTTGTTTGCATTCAATTTTTAGTAATGCTTTACCATCCGAACAAATTGAGAGTATAAAAAGTAAATATACCAATAAAGACGGCTCTTTGAATAAGCGTTATTTTCCCGGAAGAAAACCTCTAAAGAAAATCAAAGCTTGGGTTGCTGTATTTGGTGAAGAATCGGTTAATAATACTCAGATTGCTATAGATTTTATCGAAAAATATTTTTTGCCCGTTGAACAGTATTGGAGAAAAGATAAGAAAAAGAGGAAATAAAACAAACGGAAGAAGCACTTCCGTTTTTTGTTTTGGAAACCGTATATACAAACTAAAAAATGCCGGTTAAAAAGGTTTTGCACTTTGTTTTAAACCGTGCGACAATAATTTTAATGAATAATGTCGAACCACAATCTGACGATTCTTCAACGCAAAATATTCCTCCGAAAAGAAATATAAATAGAAGGAAGGTTGTTGTTTTTGGAGTTGTATCTCTAACAGCCTTTTGTTTTAGTTTTACGCTATTCTATTTAATTTGGGCGTTTCAGCCCCGCGATGTCGAAGGAGCCGAAGCTTTTTTTACAGTTTCAAAGGGTGAGCGGGTTGCTTCTATATCTGAACGCTTAAACGTCAGCGGTTTTATACGAGATCCTAGAATTTTTCGTTTAATTTTAACTTGGAACGGAAAGGCCGGAAGCATTAAAGCGGGTGAATTTATATTATCTCCTGCTATGTCGTCTTTACAGATAATTGATATTCTTAGCGCAGAGGCTCCGCAAGAGCCGGATGTTAACGTAACAATTCCCGAAGGTTTTACTGTTTCACAAATAGATAAAAAATTAACCGAAGCCAAAATAATTCAGGAAGGTTCGTTAATTAACGGTAACGGCATAATTGTTGCTTATGAATTTATTCCCGAATGCGACAGGCATCGACAAGGTCAAAGCGGAAAAGAAATTTGCGACATTTTTTATTCTTCTTTGGAAGGATATTTATTCCCGGACACGTATAGATTTAAACCTAATTCTTCAATAGAAGTTGTTGTTGATAAAATGCTCTCTAATTTTAACAATAAATTATCTGCGTCTTTGCGTTCGGATATAGTTACACAAAATAAGTCAGTTAAAGATATAGTAATTTTAGCTTCTATGCTTGAGAGAGAAGTCCGATCAGATATTGATAAGGCAATAGTTGCCGGAATTATTTGGAAACGTTTAGCGCAGAGTTATCCCTTACAGATAGATGCCACTGTTTTATATGCGCTTGAATTGGCAGGAAGACCAAAAGCAAAAGGAGAAGGCCCCACTTTAGATGATCTAAAAATTGATTCAGCCTATAATACATATAAGTATAAAGGTTTGCCGCCCGGACCCATAAGCAATCCTGGCCTTGCAAGCATTTTGGCTGCTGTTGATGCTGAGGGTTCGCCGTATTTCTTTTATTTATCGGCCTCGGACGGTACCACGGTTTTTTCAAAAACCTTAACTGAACATAACCGCAATAAAGCAATATATTTGCGATAGAAATTGAATGTAAAGGAGTATTGACAGTAATATTTGTTTCTGTAAACTATCTATATAAATTTATAAAGTCCTTCTTTGCTCGTGGAGCTATTGAAGGACGCAGCCGTAGAAAGAAGGTGCCCAGCCCTAATTTAAAAAATTAGAGCTTGGGCTTAATTTCCTTCCGAGGCGACAGTTTTAAAGCTTTTTAAGCTTAAACGTTGTTTCATGCGGCCCAAAAGGTCGTATTTAATTTTAAATTAATATATTATCTGGATTTTTTATGTTAAGGAAAGACCAAAAAATTAAACTTGTTGAAGAGATAAGTTCAAATATAAAAGGAGAAAAAGCAGTTCTTTTTATTGATTTTAAGAGCGTTAAGACAAAATCAATTGAAAAATTGCGTCATGATCTGAAAAATGTTGGTGCTGCTATGCGTGTTGTGCGCAAAACTTTATTGGGTAAAGCCATAGGCGGAATCAATATTGTCGATAGTTTTGAAGTTAAGAAACTTGAAGGCCAGGTCGCTGTTGTATTTGGAGATATTTTATCCGGAGCAAAAGCCTGCGCTGCGTTCGCAAAGCAGGAGAAGAATTTTAAATTTTTAGGAGGCATACTTGAAGGCAGACTTCTTTCCGCAAAAGAAGTCGCAGCCCTTGCTACAATTCCATCCCGTCATGAACTTTTGGGTCAGTTGGCTGTAACGCTGAACAGTCCAATGCGTGGTTTGGCGGTCGCATTGAACGGAATTCCAAAATCATTGGTTATTGCATTAAACGAAATTTCAAAGAAGAAATAATAATAATTAATATAATCCTTCGACTACGCTCAGGATGTAAGTTGTTGCATCTGCTCGCGTGGTTCGCAGGCAACAACTAACATGGCTGATATACAAAAATTTTTAGAAGAAGTAGAAAAGATGAGCGTTCTTGAGCTTGCCGAATTAGTTAAAGCTCTCGAAGAAAAGTTTGGAGTTTCCGCCCAGGTAGCTATGGTTGCCGCAGCGCCTGCCGGAGGCGGTGCCACAGGAGCTGGAGATGAAGAGAAAACAGATTTTGCGGTTGTATTGGTAGATGGCGGCGGACAAAAGATTCAAGTTATCAAAGTTGTGCGTGAATTGACCGGAAAGAGCTTAAAAGAAGCAAAAGATCTTGTTGATGCCGCTCCAAAAGAAGTTGCAGCCGGCGTTAAAAAAGAACAAGCAAACGAAATGAAAGTTAAACTAGAAGAAGCGGGCGCGAAAGTGGAATTGAAATAGGTATTATTATAAGCAAAAGCCCCGCATAACGGGGCTTTTTGTTTTGTGTTTGTATATATAAATATAAATTCTACAATCTAGTTTATGAAGCTGATTAAACAAGAAAATCAAATGGGGTGTGGAATTGCCTGCGCTGCAGTTATATTAAATTTTTCTTATAAAAGAACATTCAAATTATTTTCATTGGGCAAAGCAGACTTCACAGGATTTACATGCAAAGAAATTGTGGATGCCCTGAAAAGGGGCGGTTTGGATTATAGTTATAAGTACATAAAGCCAAGACTCAAAAATATAATATATAAAGAAGATACGATAGTTTTTATTCAGCGATCAAATAAATACAAGCACGGACATTATTTGGTTCGAGGTAGAAATATATGGATGGATCCTTGGATCAATTTTCCTAATGCTAACAGGAGGTCAGGATTTAGAAAAAGACTTCCCGGAAAATCTATTTATGTGATTTTTAGTAATTAAAAAGACCTCATATTCTTGAAGAATGGAGGTCTATTAAAAAATTTAATAAATAAAATTATTCAAGTATTATTTTTTGTACTAAATTGTTTACAAGCACGTATGCTACTTTGCCGTCTGCAGATAATGTAAAGTCTGTTGCGCCCATTATATCTTTATTAATATATTGCGTTTCAGAAACTCCTTTGGCCGTGAAACGGATAATTTTTCCTGCTTTGCCGTCTAGAACAATAAGATAAGGACCCGGAGCCAGTTCAAGGCTGTCGGCATGAAAATCTTTTTCTGTATTTGTTAGTGTTATGTTTTCACTGCGTACTCCGTTGGTGTATCGGGAAATTATTCCGTCATTTCTTAACATCCACACGCTTTTCCCGTCCCAAGCCGCGTCTGTAACCTTACCAACAGTAGCTTTATCTGCTTTTTTGAGCCAAGTTCCGGTATTTTTTAATACCTCTTTTTCTAGTGCAATTTTCCATAGTTGCCCGTTTTGCGCGTCTCCAAGCAGACTGAATTTATCCAAGCCAACTCCAAAGATAATATCCTCTTTGTTTTCGTAAGGCAGGGTAGAGGCAAACGTTTCAGCCTCTTCATTATAAAGAGTAACGCCATCCCGTCCGGCCACATATAAATTACTCTTATCCGCACGAAGAACGCTTACAAAACCGCCCTTTTTGCTACGCAGCACAATAGATCCTTTTTTATCCTGTAAAAAGAAACGGTATAAGGCACCTACTTCGTTGTCGCTAAATGTAAGGACAGAATTACCATCGGCTTTGACCGATAAATATATTTTTTTGGGATTAAAGGGTATTGGAAATCCTTTTAATATCAATACATTTTCGCTAACCACATTTTTAATTGCAAAAAGCTGATTATTCATTTCAAGCCAGGAAGAAGAAAGAGTTCCCAGTACACTAGCTGAAATTTTTTGTTGTTCAAGCAGTTTTATATTTTCTTGCGCTTCACCAAGAAGTTGAGCGGCTTGTTTTTTATCTCCATAGATCAATGCAGTTCTTGCTCCATCTATCTTTTTTTCTATCTCAAGCACTGCCGGACTCGGTTTACTGTCCTCTTGTTTTATAAGATTAACCGCGTATGTAGCAGTTTTTATCAAACCAAAACCCAGAGCAATTAAGAGCATTCCAACAACTATACTTTTTGGAGGAGCGGTCCAGCGAAGATTTATTCCTGATCTGACTATTTTATAAATATATTTTAGTACTCGAGGATTTCTATTTATATTAATCACAATTTTTCTAAAAATAGAAATATTAGATATCCCTTCAAACAATGTTTGTATTTTGGAAACTATCAGTAAAGAAAACCATTTAGTTAATTTACCGGTAAAAAGGACAGAATTAGAAATTTTTGTTGCCGGGTTTAAGTTTGTCGGAATTAATTTTGAATTCACAAGCGGGGCAAACGGATTCACCGCCGGTTCCTTTGCCGGAATATTTATTATTAGCGCTCCGGAAGCCGAACGATCGGTAAGTTTTTTTTGAACTACCCTGTAGATTTCATCTAGATCATGCATATCGTTTCCGATAGTTGAAAATGAATTAGATGTGCCCGCAAAAAGAATATCATTTGTTTCAATTTTTCCGCTTACCAAAGAAGAAAATGGAGCTATGCCTTTGCTGTCTGCATTGAATATATCGGAACGAACAGTGTTACGCATTAACCATATGCCAACCGCTTTGCTGCCCGCTCTTGATGCCAGTATGGATTGTTCAGTTAAAATAAAAGCTACAAAAGAACTCGTACCTAACCAACCTTCGTTCCCTGAAGATATCTCGTGCATCAGAACGTTGTTGGCTTCTTTTAGAGCCATAGTGAAAGCTTGAGCCGGGCGGCGATCAGCTTTTTCAAAATAGGTGCGTCGCATAGCTGAAGTTATTAAATTAGGCACTCCCCAAGCTATTTTAGGAGCGCCTTTTAATTCAGCCACAACAAATAAAGTGCCCAATCGTTCCATGCCTGACGGGGCTTCAAAAGTAAATAAGTCGCAAAAAATGTCGCCTTCCGCGCCATTTAACAGAAATTCTTTGACGATTGGTTTTTGGCCTGCCATGATATATACCAGGTAGTGAAAATTCGACTGTTCGCTATAGCGAACAAATTATTTTATCATCTAGTTAAAACTCTCCATATCTTCTTATAGCTTTGAATGCAAATTAAATAGGTTAAATGTCGAATTTCTACTACCTGGTGTATATATTCAGTTTACCACCACACCTTTAAGAAATCTATATTTTAAGTCAACGTTTAAGCTTTATAATAGGGATAACTATTGGTTTAGCATAAAGATATGCATTACAAAAGGTGTAGTGGTTTATCTGAGATAATGTTTTATGACAATAATTCTAGACGGCAAAAAGCTCTCTTTAGAAGTTATTTCCCAACTTTCCGAACGAGTAAATAAATTGACCCGTAAACCTGATCTAGCGGTTGTTTTAGTTGGTGAAAATAAAGGTTCTGAAGCTTTTGTGAGAAATAAACAAGCCGTAGCAGCAAGGGTTGGTATAGGGTGCAGAGTTTTTAAATATCCTAACAGTATAAGCGTAAAAGATCTATCCGTAAATTTAAACGGAATAGTACGAGGAGAAAAATACGACGGCGTAATAATACAACTGCCTCTGCCCGGATTGTTGGACAGATCACGTTATTCATTATTGCGAATTATCCCTGAAGATAGAGATGCGGATTGTTTATCTGAAAAATGGCAAGGGCGTTTGTTGACCGGCAGGAATTTTGTCGAACAGAAAGGTAAAAAAGTTGAGCTTCTGCCCCCGGTTGCCTCAGCAATATTTAAGTTAGCGGATAAATATAATATATCATTTGAAAATAAAAATATTGTATTAGTTGGTTGGGGAGATCTCGTCGGAAAACCCCTGTTGCCGTTGCTTGTCAGAAAGGGGGCGACCGTAACTGTTTGTACGAGTAAAACCAAAGATATTTCGGTCTTTACTAAAAACGCGGATATTGTTATTAGCGGAGTGGGTAAGGCGCATATAATAATCGGATTGATGCTGAAAAGGGGTGCAATTGTTTTTGATGCGGGGTATACAGAAATAGACGGCAAGATGACAGGAGATATTGATATTGATTCGGTTAAAGGTGTTGTCGAAATGTTGAGTCCCTCACCCGGGGGTATAGGGCCCTTAACAGTTGCGTGTCTTCTTGAGAATGTTGTAGCATTGTCAGAACTGCGACAAAACGTTAATTCAAAGCGATCTTTATGAGCGATAATCAAAAATTACAACAAACCCCTGCGGCCTTATATTTTTTGAATGGACAGGCAGATTTAAAAACCCGTCAACAGGCCCCTGAATTAACAGGCGAAAAAATTCACGTAAGCGAAGTTGTAAGTAAGGTCTCGGTTTTTTATGAATTTTTGCGCATGAGCGCGGAATACACCGAAGAACATTTAATTTTTCGCAGCGTTATTGAACGGATCCTGAAACGCAGGATATTTATACAGATGCAGGACGATGCACAGGAGCTAGCTAAAGGCCTTATTAAAGAATTGATATCCGGAGGTTATCTTGCCAACGATACTATATATATAGATGAAGTTAGGGTTGTAGGTTCGATCCTGGGGAGATACCTTATGCTTTTTGAAAGCGTAAAGGATCGTCCCGCGGACCTTAATGATTTTTTGATACAGCTGGCTTCAGTCGAGATAGAAAGAGAATTTAGTAAAAGTGAAAGACAAAAAGAAGAGATTTTCGCCCATTTTGCTTTTATGGTTATGCGCGACCACATCAATTGGTCGCCTGTATTTAAAGATAATAAAGAACACGAATTGCAGATTTTTATTTCTATTCTTAGAGGAATTTTGAAATATGACGATTCGCAGATTTCATTTTCTATATTTAACAATGCGATTTCGGGCTGGTCACGGTTAAATCTTACCGAAGTTGCTTCACGCGCACCTGAGGTTGTTGCATTTTGGAAAAACATAATCGGTTGGCTTAACCATCCTTATCACGAAACATATTTGCGTGTAACGCGGCAACTTAGCCCTTCTTTTTTAGTAATTAAAGACGTGGTTAATAGTCATCCTCAACAGTGGAAAGAAGTTTTTGAAGATAAAGAAAGGTTGTCCAGGGCAGTTAGTGCTGCCGCACAGGCAAGGTATGATGCCGCTAAATCACGTCTGAAGCATCGAGCGAGCCGGGCTACGATATATATTTTTCTTACAAAAATGTTAATGGCTTTGGGTATTGAGGTTCCTTACGATATTTTTCTTGTAGCTCATTTTGCGCCCATACCTTTAATAATTAATCTTCTTTTCCCGCCGGCACTTATGTTTTTTATAGGTGTTACAACGCCAATCCCGGGGAAAAGGAATACAGAGCGCATCATTAAAGATATTGAAAAGATAATTTATGTGAATAATAAAAATGAAATGCTTCGCGTGGTGGGAACGCCAAAAGAACAAAGTATACTGCAAAAAATATTATACGCCGCTTTAATGACCGGTTTATTTATCTTGTCTTTTGGAGTATGCGTGGGCATTCTTAAGGCGTTGAAGTTCAATGTTGTAAGCGGTGGAGTATTTATGTTCTTTTTGACTGTAGTGAGTTTGTTTGCGTATCGTATCCGCAAACCGGTCAAAGAATTGTTTGTTACAAATCTGGAAGGCGGCCTTTCAACGCTTTTCTTCCTTATAAGTTATCCTTTGGTTGTCGTCGGGCATGCGCTTTCAGATGGCGCCGCGAAAATAAATATTCCCGTGATCTTTTTGGACATATTTATTGAAGCTCCGTTGAAGTCGTTTCTTGAAGTTGGCGAAGATTGGCTTTCGTTTTTAAGACAAAAACAAGAAGAGATAGTGTGAGTTCGTAAAACTGTTTTCGAGATTGACTGCGGGGACGATTATTGACATCCGTCACACAGATGCCTTCCGGCGAACTCGGTCGACTTATCGTAGACCTCAAACAACGCCTTACGGCATCTGTGTGACGGGTCAACTTACGTCTCCTCGAATATCTCTCAAACAGTTTTTACTCACAAATTATAGAAGAGGATAATAAATATATGAATAGTATCAAAAAAATTTCTCCCAAAATCGCAGCCCTTCTTGAGTCCGAAAGAAAGAAGCAGGAAGAAACCATAACTCTTATTCCTTCAGAGAATATTATTTCTGAGGCGACGCGCATGGCACAAGCTTCTTTTTTTTCAAATAAATATGCCGAAGGTTATCCCGGTAAACGTTATTATCCCGGCAACGAAAATTCTGATAAACTTGAACGTTTAGTCCAGGATTTAGCTTTAAAGAGTTTTAAACTTTCTCCAAAGAAGTGGAAAGTTAACGTTCAGCCCTATTCAGGAAGTCCGGCAAACCTTGAAGTTTATTCTGCCTTGCTTTCGCTTGGCGACACCATCATGGGACTTAGTTTAAGTGATGGCGGCCATTTAACTCATGGCCATAAGGTTAATTTTTCAGGTAAAGCCTATAAAGCTGTACGTTATACCTTGGACACCAAAACCGGTTTTATAGACTATAATAATTTATCTAAATTGGCGCGAGCCAATAAACCCAAAATAATCGTTTCAGGGGCCACGGCATATTCGCGTAAAATAGATTTTAAAAGAATAGGGGAGATCGCTAAACGATCTGGTGCTTATCATATGGCAGATATTTCACATATCGCGGGATTGATAGTCGCGGGTTTGCATCCAAGTCCTTTTCCGTGGGCGGACGTCGTAACCACAACAACGCACAAAACCTTACGCGGACCGCGCGCCGCTATGATTTTTTCCAGAATCCACTTATCGGACATTATCGATAAGGCCGTTTTCCCGGGAATGCAGGGCGGCCCTCATTTAAATACCATTGCAGCTATCGGCGTTGCGTTAACTGAGGCCAATAAACAATCCTTCCGTGTTTATCAGAAAAATATTATAAGCAATGCAAAGATTTTAGCAGAAGAACTAAAAAGATACGGCTATAATATTGTTGCCGGCGGAACAGATAATCATCTTATGCTTCTTGATCTTAAGAATAAACATATTTCAGGAATTGAAGCAGAGAAAATATTAGAACGCGTCGGTATAATCGCAAATCGTAATACTGTTCCCGGTGACGTTTCAGCCTTTAATCCTTCAGGGATTCGATTGGGCACTCCCGCGGTTACTACACGGGGCATGAAAGGAAGAGAAATGAAACAAATTGCTAAATGGATCATTGAGCTCATAGATTTAAAAGTTTCCCCGGTCATTATAAATAAAGAAGTTAAACTTTTGACGAAGAGATTTCCAATATAATACTCATTTGTGATATGCCAGGTAGTGAAAATTCGACCGTTTCGCCTCTGGCGAAACAAAAAATAGTAATTATTTGGAAAGATTTAATTTTTTATTAAAATTAATCGATTAGGAATTTAGACGTAAATAGTCGAATTTCTACTACCTGGTATGAAAAAAATAAAACGCATTAAGAAAAATAAAATAAGCCGTCAGAAAAACAGGAAACAAATCCGTAAGAAAAAAATTATATCTAAACATAATAAAATCCAAAAATTCAAGAAAAAAGCAACATCAAGACGTTATCCTCCAAAGAGGAGTAAATTGAAATTAGGATCAAAACACGCAGTCAGACGCGCTATCACCAAAAGGACAAAAGGAAAATATAGAAGTGAAGACGGCTCAGTGCTTGAGACTTTATTTGGCGCAACGCCAAAAGTTCGGCTTATTAATCTTTTTTTCCGCAACGAAGCCGTTTCTTTTTCTGTAAAGGAATTGGCAGAGCGCACTAAATTGAACGCGGGTATTATCAGTCGGGAATGCAATACTTTGACCGCCGGCGGTATTTTGATGAAACACGCTTCAGGCGTCAAAAGGTCTTACAAACTAAATTTATCTTTTCCTTTTTTGGCTGAATTCCATAATTTAGTTCAACGTTCTTTTCCTATCGAAAAAAATAAACTCATAAGTATTGCTAAGCGTTCCGGGAAATTAAGATTAATACTTGTTTCGGGATTATTCTTAAATAGGGATGATTCACCGGTTGATCTTTTTGTCGTAGCAGATAATTTAAGTGAAAGGCGCCTTGAGAGCGCAATAAAAGAAATTGAATCATTGATAGGTAAAGAATTGCGGTGGGCCGGAATGGAAACACAAGAATTTTTATATCGTTGGCGCATGTTTGACCGGTTTGTCCACGATCTTTTGAGCGCTCCCCACGAAAAAATATATATCAATAAATTGAATCTGGTGTAGTTTTGGGCGCATAGCGCCGAAGGCGTCCCTTCGGGACTCAGCCTTAAGATTTTAAAATTCACACCCCGCACTAAAAATGGACGGTTAGCTTCCTCCTTCGCTAAAGCTTCGAAGGACAAGCAGCGATTTTATATTTCATATTAAAATGGGCATTTAGCTCAGCGGCAGAGCGTTCCGTTCACATCGGAAAGGTCATAGGTTCAAATCCTATAATGCCCACAAAAATAATCAAAATCCTCCGCAACGTGGAGGTATTTTTTGTGATATAATTTATAGGATGATCGACAAATTCGTTATTGAATTAAATACTTTTTATACTTCGGGATTTGTTCTGTTTGTTGGAGCGGCCGTATTTTTTGGTTTACGTTTGGCAGTTCTTTTTTTCCGTCATTTGAATTTAAGATATTCTGCGCTTGGTTTTGAACGCGCTTTATTTACTTACGTGATCTCAAATGTTTCCAATAAAAAAGGACCTTGGCGGGAATATAAAGAACTCCAGAAGACATTAGACAGACTTTCACCAACACAGCGCGATCAGGAGGCCGCATCCATATATTTTCAAATTGAAGATAATTATTTGTTGCAAAAAAGCAGACATAAATTATCGCGTGAAGGGCTGAGAACCAAAATATTTAAAGCATGTTCTGCGCAGAAGGCTGATGGAGTTTTTGCAATGATTTTTCTTCCGCAACATTTACAGATGTTGAGATTATATGAGCATTTTGTGGATATTTTATTTGTCAAAAGCAAGCTTCTTTTAAGCGCCGAATCTTTTAAGAAAACAATATCCGTTTTTAGCCAAATCAATTATCCGGTCAAGTTTAGCGGGGAAGAAAGTTTAAAATGGCGCATTATAGAGAAAACATTTTCGGATCGCGATTACGAACATCAGTTTGAGGAAATAAAAAAAATAAGTACTCAATTTACAGCTAAGCTATTACAATATTCGATAGAAGATATAGGCACCGACAGAGCCGAGAATCTATTTAGAGAAGCTTACCAGGATTTTAAACAAAGACATTTATTTATAGGTGCAGATACGATCGCTCAGGTGCTTCATATAATACCCGAAGGCATCCTTTCCATAGAACGCATTTCTATTTTGCCCAAAGCCGATCTTGAGGAGGCCGTACGTTCCAGAACGCAGGAATTGGAAAGCGCCTTAGGAAAGGTTGAAGAGCAGCGGAAACTTCTGGATAGAGCATTGGCCGATCTTCAAAGAAATGATGTTTTAAAAACTGAATTCATAGATGTTATTTCACATCAATTTCGCACTCCGCTTTCGGTAATTCGTTGGCATTCGGAATTACTTGAAGATAATGTTATGTCGTATATGCCCAGCGACAAGGCAGACGATATTAAGGAAAGCATAAAGGCTTTGTACACAAAAAGCGTATTTTTGATAGATTTATTGGAGGATCTTTTTGATGTTCTTGCGTTGGAAAAAGAATCATTTTTATTGAACAAACAGCCTTGTCAGCTTTGGGAAATAATAACCGATGTTTGTAATGAAATGCAGAAAGATGCCGTTAAGCGGTCCATAAAACTTTCGTTTGATAAGACATCCCCGATATTTTCAGAAGCTTTACTTGATAAAGAAAAAATAGCACGAACAGTCAGGATACTTTTACGTAATGCGATTCAATATACGCCTGAGAATGGAAGCGTTAAAGTGAATATTATCGAAACCGCTTCAGATGGCGCTAAGACAATCACGTGTTCTATTGAAGATACGGGTATAGGCATTCCCGCAGAGGAAATACCCAATCTGTTCTCTCGTTTTCACCGGGCCGCAAACGCTGTCCGCCAAGTGCCTGACGGAGCCGGTATCGGTTTATATTTAGTTAAAAAATTTGTTGAAGGTCACGGGGGCAAAGTAGAAGTATTTTCAGAATTAAACAAAGGCACAAAGTTTGTTATTTCTTTGCCGGCTGTTTAATAACTGATATCTATTATTTCTTTAGTAATAAATCATATTTTGGTCGTTTTTAAAAAAATAAAAAGCCCCGATTCGCCAGGCGGCGAAATATCGGAGCTATTTTTAAATTAAAATTATTTTTTCGGGATCTCTAGCGGGTCAAGCGTGCCGTCGTCATATGCTTCTTTGGTTTTACTGTCTAAAACAAGTTCGTACATCTTATCCAGAGCTTTTTGGCCGGTTAGGACATTGCTGCCAAATCTGGCTTCAAGTCGTTGGCTTGGGAAACCAAGGACACTTACGACTCTGCTTTGAATAAGACCGCTGTAACGCCAAGTGTCGTAGGCGCGCAACATATCAAGCAGCTTGCTTTGAACATTGCGATAGCCTTCCCGTCCAGCCTGGACATAATCTGTGATCTTCCCCCAAATCCGCATGAGCTCAGCGGTGCCGGCTTCAGGATACGCTTCAACAATTGCGTTGAAAAATGGAGAGTCTACAGTGTAGCCACCGCCGCCTTGACCGTCTTCATAGCGGCCTTTAACAGCATCAAGCAGTACCGTATCCAGAGCATCTGTTGCGGCACGCGCTACGCCTACTTGTTCGTAGAAGCCGGAAATATAAGAGGAAAGATAATTCTGGTTATCAAGATACTGCGCTTTGAGACGCTGTTCCTGTTGTACTCCGGCGTTATAGAGACCATTGAAAGAAGAATAAACAAAGATGACGGCAAGAAGAGCAATTAACGCTGTAATGATCAGGCGGGGATGTTGTTTAACGGTTTCCATTTTTTCTCCTTTTGGCTTAGCGCCAGGTGTTTTGATCGCCGAAAATGCTATTTCTACGGAAGCGACCGGTAAATTTTTGTATCCGTTCACCGTATAGTATGGCACCTGCCCAAACCAACATAGATACCCCAAAACCAATTATCGCAAAAAGGATCTTTTCTCCGTCGGAAGGCTCAAGTTCATCAGCAAGATATAGAAATCCGCTGCCATTATCATCTGCATTGTTTCCGGTCATAGAAACTCTCTTGAATTTAGTTTGGGTATCATCGAGTCCCCACAAAAGCCGGTTTAAAATTCCGTTGCCGTGGAGGCCGCGAACCTTAAGTTTTGTTTCGTTTTTATCGTTGACTGTTGTATAGAATTCGCCGTTCACAATACCTATTAATGCTTCAGGCGTTAAAGCGGTTCCCGGTAATTTATTTTGGATCTGATTGAGCATATATTCGTTTCCCAAAGGCATGCCCGTTGTCGCGCGCGCCCAGGAAACAGTTTGCCCGTCTTCAGTGCCAACTACAACAATAATAGCGTTTTTGCTTACGGTATCATCACCAAAAACTTTTGGATCAGACCAATAAGCCTTAAGTGCGGTTATATAGGCATCTTTTTCTGCAGATATTTTGGCATTCTGAACTATTACGATATGAAGATCGCCTTGAAGTTCTGTTCCAAGCGCGGCATTCAAATACATAAGAGTTGTTTGCCAAAATTTCTTATCGATGGGTTCGTAGCCGACAAAGTATACTTTATCTGCGTAATAGAACTCGTGTACAGAATTTGCTACATCGGGTAGCAACTTGTCTTTTGTGTACTGTTCAATTTTATCGCTGTATTGATTCAGGATAGATTTATCTGATGCTAAAATATAGTTATCGTATTGCATTCTTTTTGTAACCGGACCGGGCTTGCCGCTGTCTATGCGTTGTTTTGCGGCTGCCCAGAAAGAGGGGATCCCTGAAGATATATTTGTCGGAACAGCAACCCAGTCGTCCCATCGATGAGAATCCGGATTTGTCGGCAAGTTATTGGCGGCAACGGTATAAGAACCAAGAGTGGTGTCTATGGTAAAAGTCCACTCCTCGGTTGTATATGGACAATCGTGATAATGAGTTTCCCAATGCGATATCTCAGGATGATAATTTCCGTCGCTGTCAGTATATGCATAACTATCGATTACGTGTACCAAGTATGGATCGCAAGAGTATTCATGAACACAAGGTCCGTCTCGGCTACAGGTTGTGATTTCCCATTGAGCGGTTTTTTCATAACCGTTCCAATATTCGTTGAAGCTTAAATTGTTTGCTTTCGCAAAACTCCATCCGGCAAAAATAGTTATCGGAGCGGTTACTAAGCTGATAATAACGCTACCAACAATAAATTCTTTTTTGGTTATTTCATAAATATTTTTAGTTTTATCCAAAAAATATTTGATAACACATCCGGCCAATAAAGCCGCAACTATGACCAATATTACGTAAAGAGGCATAGATAAACCTCCGCGTTTTCAAGGTTCCTCACCAGACAAGTCCAATTTTTATAACATAATATTCTTATAATTGTCAATAATAAAGAGGTTTTTGCGTATATACATAGAAAATAAAAACCCTCGTATTTTACAAAGGTTAATTATTTAATGGGGGGATCATCGGTATCATCATGAAAGTTTTTTTCTAACCAATCATAATATTCAGGATAAGATATAATATCTAGTTCAATAGCAAGCGTACATTTTAAACCCGTGAGACCTGTCGCTTCCAGAATCTCGGGTTTAATATATAGTTCAGAGCATTTTGCGCAAAAATAAGCCGGTAGATTAAATACATATTTTTCTTTTTTGTTTGGGCGGGGCCAGATCGTATCAAAAAAAGAAGTCAGCATTTCGTTACCGCATTGCGGGCACGTAGACGGCGGGTCCATGTGGCTCACCAAGCGCATCTGTTATTAAGCAGCTGTTAATAAAATTATAATCTAAATTTTTTAATAAACAATGCTTAGAGCATATAATTCATAGTCTGTCCTTAATTTGCTATAATGTATCTATGATAATCAGGTATTTATTATGGCATTATGGGTCAGGATTTAAGTCTTTCGCCGCCGCTGAGAGGAATTTTATTGATTTTGGTTGGTATCTATTTTCGATAACAGAACTTACAAAATCTTTATTCGCGCCCTGGCATCAAATACTTGAGAAAAAATCCGGTAATGTTTTTACCGGAAATTTTTGGTATGCGCTATGGGGTAATATTATTTCAAGATTTATGGGCGGATTGGTACGTTTAATTACGATAGGGGTCGGGTTGATTTTTGAAACTATTATTGTAATAAGTGTAGCTTTTTTGACCGTTCTGTGGCTTATGGCGCCGATACTTATTTTATTTTTTTATGTGTACGGTTTTTTCGCGCTAATTAATTAGATGTTGCATGCCGGGTAGTGAAAATTCGACCGTTCGCGTAAACGAACAAGCTACCCAGCAAGTAAATTTAGATATAATAATTATTAAATTAAATTTTAGTTAAACATTCGATGATAGTTGCTCTAAGTCGAATTTCTACTACCCGGTATGAATAATATTTTTAATTTATCTGAAGCGCCGGCCCTTTCTGCTGTTTTAATAAGAAAAATATGGCCGCGCAGTATTCATAGCATGGCAATCTGGATTGTTGGCGGAGCCGGCATATTTTTCCTTATACTTGCCGTTATTGCCGGCGAAATTTTTGTAAGTTTTTTTGCCTGGAGCCTTGCTACATTCGGGGTATTATTATTTTTTTACGGTTTCATTCAACACGGATTTTCATATAGCGGCCGGATTAAGTTGAACGAAGCTATAATGAGAATAAAAAAAGGAGAAGATATAAATTTGGCCCTCTTTTTTGATTTTTATGCCACGCGCGCGGTTTTAAATTCCGGTCCTTTGCGTAATATACCTTCAATATATTCATTGACAGATCAATTGTTAAAGGAAAAAAGGATGAAATGGGTTTGTATGCGTTTGGGCTTAGATGCAAACCAAGTCAGGAAGGATCTTTCGGCCATGCCTTTTGTATCTGATGCGGGAGATTTATTTTTTCGTACTATAAAGTTAGCCGCTCATCACGCTGAGCATCGTAACCACAAATTTATAGGCATCTTGGATCTTTTTTCTGCTTTAGCAGTTGAAAATCCAAACTTTAAGAAGTATTTGTTCGAGCACGGTATTGAGCCGAAAGATTTTGACCTTATAGTGCATTGGCAGGACCATGTTCAGCATATAGTTGATCATAGACGTAGATTTTGGTTGAGAGAGAACCTGTTTAGGGGGGAACCCATAGGTAAAGGCTGGTCAGGAGGCTTTACGCCCTTATTAGATGCCTATTCTACGGATATAACCCAAGCCGTTCAGACCCGGGGTTTAAATACCCGTATAATTGGACGCAAAAAGGAAATCGAGACAATTGAACAGGTTTTAGCCAAAGCCGGTCAAAATAATGTTTTGCTAGTAGGCGAGGCCGGAGTAGGCAGAGAAACAATTCTATATGGATTTGCAAAAAGAATGCTTGAGGGCAAATCTATAGAACAATTGAATCGCCAAAAATTAATACAACTTGACCTGTCTTCCGCAATTGCAGGATTAAAAACCATAGGAGAAATAGACGGAAGAGTAAAGCAACTTTTTTCTGAAGCAATACACGCTTCAAATATAATTTTAATAATACAAAATTTCCATCATTTTTTTGGCCAATCTTTTGCGGATGGAGTTATAGATATTTCACGCGCAATCGTTCCATTTATAAAAAGTTCGTACATGCAACTTATCGCTATTACTACGCATGAAGGTTATCACGAAAAAATAGAAAAATTAGGAGAACTTAAAGATGCATTTCATGTATTGGAGGTTCAAGAACCCGATATTATGAGCGTAAGGCAAATTTTAATGGATAGCATAATGCAGTTTGAATATAAATATAAAATATTTTTTCCGTATGCTTCTATAAAAGCCATTGTTGATTTTTCAGATCGGTACATACAAAACGTTCCTTTTCCGGAAAAAGCAGTCGATCTTTTAGAGGAAGTTTCTGTTTTGGCTTCCCGTAACAAAAAAAATATTGTCACTGTGGATGATGTTGCTGCAATTGTTTCTTCACGCACACAAGTTCCTGTGGGTTCAGTTCAAGAAGAAGAGAAAGAAAAACTTTTACATCTTGAGGATCTGATACATCAAAGAATAATCGATCAGGAAGAAGCTGTCAGTGCTATTGCAAACGCTATGCGTCGGGCCAGAGCCGGGATCAGTAATACGAGCAAAAGACCGATCGGTTCTTTTCTTTTTCTCGGGCCTACCGGTGTAGGTAAAACAGAAACAGCTAAAGCTTTGGCGCATGTCTATTTCGGTTCAGACACGCGTATGGTTCGTTTTGACATGTCCGAATATAATGCGCCCGATTCCGAACAGCGTCTTATCGGCTCGCCCGCTACACGCGAGGAAGGGACTCTTACGACCGCTGTGCGAGAAAATCCCTTCTGCTTATTGCTTCTTGATGAGCTGGAAAAAGCCAATAGCAAGGTACTTAATCTTTTTTTACAGGTTTTGGATGAAGGTCACCTTACTGATGGTTGGGGCCGGAAAGTAGTTTTTACACACACAATAATTATTGCAACATCAAACGCCGGAGCAGAATATATAAGAGAAGCCATTAAACAAAGTAAAAACAGAGAAGAATTATCAAAGGGTTTAATAGAATATTTATTAGCTCAGGCTTTATTTAAACCCGAGTTTTTAAACCGTTTTGACGGCACAATAGTTTTCAAGCCGCTTGAACGTGAGCATGTTGTGCAGATCATAAAAATGTTGATAAATAATTTATCGACCCAACTTTATCACGAAAAAGGTATAAAAATACTTGCTGACGACAATGCTATAAACAAACTTTTAGAATTAGGCTTTAGTCAGAATTTTGGAGGGCGCGAATTAAGAAGAATAGTTCAGGAAAACGTTGAAGACGAAATAGCTAAGAAAATATTATCTAGTGAATTGAAGCGTGGCGACACTTTTGTTCTTAAAAGTGAAAACTTGTCCCGTTAAAAGCTTGCGAGAAATACTGTTTGCCGGAAAAGGCCACGTCTTTTCCGGCAATTTTTAGAATATTGAGTATTTTATTTCAAGATATACGTGACCGCTTGCGGCAAATTTATAACGGGATTTAAGGAAAAACCTTTAATATAAAACAATTTTTGATAAAAACAGATATCCACATAAATGTGGATATCTTTAATTTTGCGCTCAATACAATGAAGTGGGATACTATGAATACAAAGTGGTGAGATGTGGATAATAGTGGGGATAAGTATTAAAAACAGTGGATAACTATCATGCCGGGTAGTGAAAATTAGACCGTTTGCCGAGGGCAAACAGAAATATTCGGCAGAGAAATCAGATAAAAAATAATAAAGTTAACAGAGATTAGACTAATATTTTTAAGTAAAAAGTCTAATTTCTACTACCCGGCATGTTCATAGGAGAATATCGACATACAATTGATACAAAAAAAAGAGTCGCCATCCCTGCAAGATTCCGCAAAGATATGGGTCAAAGGGTTGTAGTAACAAGGGGATTGGATTCTTGTCTTTTTATTTATCCGCTTAAAGAGTGGGAAACCTTAGCTGAAAGTTTGAGTAAATTGCCAACAGGAAAAGCGGAAACAAGAAGTTTTGTTCGTCTTATGCTAGCGGGTGCCTTGGATCTGGATGTAGATTCTTTGGGGAGAATATTACTTGCTGATTACTTAAGAGCTTATGCTGCTTTGGGCAAAAAAGTTGTTATAGCAGGAGTTTATAACCGTTTGGAGGTTTGGGATGAAGGGAAATGGGCTGAGTATAAGAATAAAGCAGAGCAATCCAGTGAAAGTATCGCAGAAAAATTAGGAGATTTAGGAGTTTATTAAAATGGCACATATTCCTGTTCTTGCAAATGAGGTAGTGAAATTTATTGAGCCAAAGGGCGGAAGAAATTACATAGATTGCACGTTGGGGGACGGAGGACACGCAGAATTGATCTTGGCGCATTCTTCTCCGGACGGTAAGTTGCTGGGCATCGATAGAGATCAAGGAAGTTTAAGAAGAGCAGAAAAAAATTTACAACGATTTAACGGAAGAACAATTTTAATTCACGAGAGCTATTCGAATCTTTCCACAATTATCGCACACTATAATTTTTCAAACATTTATGGAATTTTATTTGATCTTGGTATATCGAGTTATCACATTGAAGAATCTGGTGGAGGGTTTTCTTTCCGTGCGAACGAGCCGTTAGATATGCGGTTTAACCGTTTGGGTCAGGCGGAAACCGCGGCAGATATTTTAAATACAAGAGATAAAGCGCAATTGGAAGAAATATTAGAAATGTTCGGTGGAGAAACTTACGCGTTAAATATAGCTGAAGAGATCATACGCAAAAGAGAACGTCACAAAATAGAAACAACAGCAGATCTTTTGGAAATAATAAATAAAGTTAAAAAGAGTACAAACAGAAAAATACATCCGGCGACAAAAACATTTCAGGCATTACGCATCGCGGTGAATAAAGAAATGGATCTGCTTGCTGAAGTTTTACCGCAAATGACAGAAAATTTAAAAAAAGGAGGGCGGATAGCGTTCATTTCCTATCACTCACTTGAAGACGCAATAGTCAAAGATTTTTTTCAGGGACTTGCTCAGGCGAATGAAGTAAAAATTTTAACAGACAAACCCGTATCACCAAGCTTGATCGAGCAGAGAGAGAATCCTCGTTCGCGTTCCGCAAAATTACGTGTAGTTGAAAAAATATAATTTAAAAATGAAAAAAAGATACCGAAAAAATTCAAAAAGTCCTTTGTTCGCAGCATATAGCTTTGCGGGATATAATGTTGCCTATGCCGCAAAGGGTCTGAGTAGAGGAATTTTTGACAAAAGAACCTATCAGAGTTTTTGGCTTTCCGCCTTTTTAATATTGTTGGTTTTCTTGAGTTCTTTGGGGTGGTACGTTTTCGCTGTTAGTGCTAGGGTAGGTGAAGATTATAAGCTTCAGAGACTGGAAAAGAAGATTCAAGGCTTAAACGAAGAACATAACAATTTAGTTGTCCGTTTATCTCAGGAGAAGACTTTGGATAAAATTGAAGAACGGGCTTTAACTCTAGGTCTTGTGCCTTCTTTTAAGGCTTCATACGTGGCTTTGCCCAGTTCTGCAGTGGCTTTTAGCCAAGATGCAGATACGGCGCGGTAATTATGCAACCAGTAAGAGCATCCGTTGTATTTATTATATTTATCGGTGCGGCAGCGATCATCATCAGCCGCCTTTTTTTTCTGCAAGTATTCGAACATGATTTTTATGCCGCTTTAGCCCGCGGTCAACAACAAGTTTTTGAAAATATTGTTCCTGAACGCGGAGGAATTTTTCTAACCGATAAAAACAATGAAACAACCCCGTTGGCAGTCAATAAGGATTTTCCTTTCGTGTACGCGGTACCCAAAGACATAGAAGATGGAGAGAAAACAGCTAAACAGCTTAGTGAAATTTTCGGAGGAGATGAAAAAGAAATTTTGGAGAAATTATCAAAAAAAGAAGATACCTATGAAGTGCTTGCGCAACGAATTAATGAGGAACAGGTCCAAAAAATAAAAGATTTAAATATTAAAGGTATAGCTATTCGTAATGAACGCCTGCGCTATTATCCCGCGGGCTCTTTGGCTTCTCATGTTAGCGGTTTTGTGGGTCAGGATGAAGAAGGCGTTATAGGACGTTATGGTTTGGAGGGTTTCTATGAAAAAAAATTACGCGGAGTTGTAGGCAAGCTTGTAGGGGAAAAAGATGCCCGAGGTAATATTCTTCAGTCATTTGGAGAAAATAAAGACGCGGCTCAACCCGGAAATGATCTACTTTTAACCATTGACCCCAACATTCAAACAATAGTCGAAGAAAAACTTCGAGATGCTACAGAAAAGTGGAGCATAGACGGAGGAACTATTATAGTAATGGATCCTTTAACCGGAGCAATTAGAGCGCTGGCCAACTTTCCCAATTTCGATTTGAATAATTATTCCAAAGTAGAGGACGCCAATGTATTTGCCAATCCAGCTGTCAGTCATTTGTTTGAACCGGGTTCAGTGTTTAAGCCGATAACAATAGCCGCGGGTTTGGATACAAAAACAATTACTCCCGGAACAACTTATGAAAATACCGGCTCAGTAAAGATAGGGAGCTATACGATAACTAACGTAGTTCAAGAGGCTAAAGGCATCCGAACCATGACCGAAGTTTTAGAGGAATCCCTAAATACAGGAGTTATTTTTGTTGAAGAAAAAACCGGTCAAGATGTTTTTAAAAAATATGTTGAATCTTTCGGTATGAATGAAAAAACGGGCATAGATATTTTTGGTGAAGTTTCCGGCAACATTTCAAATTTATCCGACAAAAGGGCTATTAATTACGCTACCGCTTCGTTTGGCCAGGGAATTGCTATTACGCCTATTGAAATGACCATGGGTATTGCTGCTATCGCCAATCAGGGAGAGCTTATGACCCCATATGTAGTTCAAACTATTAGGCATGCTGATGGTACCGAGGAGAGAACACAACCTGAAAGTAAACGTAAGGTTATGTCTTCTCGCGTGGCAAACGATCTTATTGCTATGATGGTATCAGTGGTCCGTAACGGTACCGGTAAGCGTGCTCAAATACCCGGCTATACTATTGCCGGTAAAACCGGTACTGCACAGGTACCAAATCCTGAAAGCAGAGGGTATTCAGACAAAGATATTCATACTTTTGCCGGATTTTTTCCGGCGTTTGATCCCAGAGTATTGATATTTATTAAATTAGACGATCCAAAAGGAGTACGTTACGCAGAAGGTTCGGCCGTTCCGCTTTTTCGCGAAATAGCCGAGTATCTGATAACTTATTACGCAATACCGCCTGATGCTCCGCAAAATTAATCATGCGCAATATTATTAAAGCAATTCTATATATTTTGTCTAAAGCGGCTTTGATCCGTTATCAGCCCATGGTTATAGGTATTACCGGAAGCGTAGGCAAGACCAGCACAAAAGACGCTATTTTTACAATTTTAAGCGCGCAATATCATAAAAAAGTACGAAAGAACCAGTTAAATTTGAATACGGAAATCGGTGTTCCGTTAACTATACTTGGCGTTTCGGGTGGAGGCAGAAATCTTTTTAAATGGTTTATTAATTTTAGTAAGGCGTTGGTAAAAATTATATGGGATCCTTTTTATCCGGAAATTTTGGTGTTAGAGCTTGGCGCAGATAAGCCGGGCGATATTAAATATTTAGCTAATTTAATTAAACCGCATATCGGAGTTATTACTGCTGTGGGCGAAATACCGGTACATGTTGAATTTTTTGCCGGTCCCAAAAATCTTGCGCGGGAGAAAGCTCGTCTAATTGAAGCAATCCCACCTATTGGATTTTCTATTTTAAATTGTGACGATGATACCGTGCTTGATATGCGCGAGAGATCTTTGGCGCATGTACTTACATTTGGTTTTGGTGAAGGTGCCACCGTACGCGCAACTGCAGTTGAGATGCGCTATACAGCAGATGTTAACGGCAAGCAGGTTCCTGATGGAATAAATTTTAAACTGGAGCATACCGGTAAAATAGTTCCGGTGCGTCTTCATAATGTTTTTGGTAAGAGCGCTGTATATTCCGCTCTTGCAGCAGCCGCTTGCGGTATTGCGCTTAAGATGAATTTAGTTGAAATTGCGGAGGCTTTGGGCGCATTCGAAAGTCCGCCAGGACGACTAAAACTTATTGAAGGAGAAAAAAACACTTTTATATTAGATGACACCTATAATGCTTCACCTACGGCAACAGTAATGGCTCTTGAAACAGTAGAGGCTATTTCCGCGTCTCGTCGTATTGCCGTTTTGGGGGATATGCTTGAACTTGGTAAATATTCAGAAGCTGCGCATAGAAGTGTTGGTGAGAAAGTGCAGCATACGGCCGATATTCTCATAACGGTTGGTGACCGCGCAAGATTCATTGCAAACGAAGCTTTATCGCGCGGCATGGAAGAAAATAAAATATTCAGTTATTCAACGACAGAAGAAGCCGCAGGCAAACTTGAAGAAATATTAAAAGAGGGGGATTTGGTTCTGGTGAAAGGCTCTCGTGCGATGCAAATGGAAAAGATAGTTAAAGAAATAATGGCTTATCCTGAAAAAGCAGAAAGGCTTCTTGTCCATTAGATAAATTATTACTATAGATAGGAGAAAATAAACTCGCAAAAAGCGGGTTTTTATTTTTTTGTTCTTAATTAGAATCGTCAGTTGGGTTTATCCCGTTAGAGACAGGAAGCGCTTTTAAAATAAGTTTCAATGAAGTGCTTCCGTAAATCAAACGCATAGATCTTAAAATAAGAGCCGCGCGTTTTATTGACACGACGCATAAAATAAAGTTGGTTGTCTCTAACGGGATTTACATTTTCAATATTTCGTTGTATAACAACACCAACTCTTTGAAAATTTAATTACAGTAAGGCGGGTTGAATGGATACCATTCAGTTAAGAAAGAAACTTCTTTCGCGTATGGAAACTTTGCGTCAGCCAAATGGCGCCTTTATTGCCGCCCCAACCGCTGATTATCGCGCTTGTTGGCTGCGTGACCAGGTTTACACCATTTTTGTTTATTACTTTATTAGCGATTATGAGAAACTGATCCAAGGCATGCATGCGGTTTTTGATATTTTACATACGCAGCGCTATAAAATGATCTCTGCTTCTCCGCGTAAGGGTGCTGGTGAGCATATCCACGCGAAATATAATGTTGTTGATTTTTCAGAAATAACCCAACAGTGGGGGCATCATCAGCTTGACGCCATAGGTCTTTTTCTGCATATGGTTGCGGATTTAGATTTCAAACACATTAATGTTATGCGTGATACTCGCGATCGCGAATTAATTACGCTTTTGATAGCTTATTTGCAAGCCGTACGTTACTGGGAAAATGCTGATTTTGGCATGTGGGAAGAGGATGAATTCGTTCATGCTTCATCTGTCGGAGCCGTTGTATCCGGTTTGTTGTATTTATATCGTCAGGAAATTGTATATGTTCCGGAAAATTTAATTCGTCTGGGTAGAGAAACGCTTCATCGAACGCTTCCGAATGAATATGTTGGTCGTGATGCGGATATGGCGCTTCTTTCTTTGATTTGGCCCTATAACATTGTTTCGCGCGATATTCGTGAAGAAATATTAAGCCGAGTTAAAGGAAAATTAGTACAAGAACATGGGCTTAACCGTTACTGGGGTGATAATTATTATCGTTCAGATAACGGTATTTCTGCCGAATGGCCGATGGGTTTCTTCTGGCTTTCGATCATATATTCGCAGATGAATAAAGTTGAAGAAGCAAAGCAATGGTTTGAGCGAGGCATTGCTCAAATAACCAAAAAAGGTGATGTGCCCGAGCTATATAAAAACGGCCATCCCAACGAACATACGCCTCTTGCATGGGCTCATGCTATGGCCTTGATAGCTTTGGCAAAATTGAAAGTTAAAAGCGAACAGCTTTCTTTTATGGTTCCAAACATAGCGGACGAATAGAAAGGAGCCATTATTAATGGAAATACTTTTGGGTGGTCTTGCTGTATTCTATTATCTATTTTTTGGGCTTATATGCGCGCTTTATTGGAGGCCTCACGAAAATATGTTTATGGCAGCTTTCTTTGTTGTTTTGTGGCCACTTATCTTGTGGGTAGTAGCAGTGCTTCGGTTTTGGGATATTGTTTTTTTGAATAAAAGTAGTGAGAAGGATAATTAAAACGGCACAACGTGTCGTTTTTTATTTTGCCCAGCCCTAATTTCTATGTAAACGGAAGTTTTGCGGATAGAAAGAATTTTATTTTATATGACCTTACATAAAGTTTTTTAAGGTAAAATTAGGGCTGGGTTGACATATTTTAATGAATTCATTATGTTATATTTAGTAATTTGAAAAGAGGTCGGCGTGTTGGAAATTTCATTTCTGCCAAAAGAAGGACGGAACAGAGATTGCAAATCTTCGAAGGAAACAGTTTTATCCTATATTAAAGCTTCAGATGAAGCTCGCGGCGAATTTAGTTCCAAAGACGTTATTGGTTCTTTCGGTCACATCTATTGGTGCTGGGCAAAAGAATGCGCAACCATCTGGAGAACGCTTAAGTTCCACAATGTCGAAGCCATGCAACACGCTATTGATAAAGATTTAATTAAAGACCCTGTCTTTTGCGAAAGAATTAATGAAGAAATTCAAGAACTTCTTGCGCGTTGGCAGAACGAAGATCCCGGCGTAGTAATTACGCCTCTGATACCCGATCCTTCGGTATTGAATAAAGATCTTCTTAATTAAATTAAAAACCTTCGGTTAAACCGAAGGTTTATTGTTTATGCATATATTGTATGTATAATTATAACGATGGCTCCTTCGTCTAGTGGGCTTTGTGCGAGACTAAGAGCGCAAAGCGGGAATCAAAAAGATTCCCGGGCATGTGCTTCGACACGGTTTTTTGCTGGAAGCTTTGCTGACGTTAAAATGTCGAAGCGTATGAGGACATGAATCTTTAATAATTTTGCTCCTATCGTCTAGCCCGGTCTAGGACGTCAGGTTCTCATCCTGGAAACTGGGGTTCGAATCCCCATAGGAGCACAGTTTCTGCCGTGTTTGCGGGAACACGGGAATAAAGTATGTACCCCGGGTTTCGTGGCGCTAAAGCGCATCACTCAACCCGTCTCGCGGTTCGCAAACAAAGCAGTTTGTTTGCTTTGCACCGCTCGACCCCGTAGGAGCTACATCCAATTTGCTTAGTTTGGAGAGCAAACTGTAGCAAATTGTGATGCCCGCCTTTGGCGGGCAAACAAGACTGAAAAGTATTTTTACCGAGTTCGAACCCAAGCGTATAGACGACATTAAAATAAAACGCTATAATATTAAAATTAAAATTTAACAAAAATATATGCCGGGTAGTGAAAATTCGACTGTTCCGCGCAGCGGAACAAAGAATATCACTAACTGGTATTTAAGAAATAGTTTTAAAAATAAATTAATTAAGAAATCGATGAAACAATAAGTCGAATTTCTACTACCCGGTATGCATTTACTAACAAAATCTTTTTCTGTTGCTACACTAGTTGCAACTTTCGCTATACCGGTATCAGCGAATTTTTTGAGTACTTCTTATGCGCTTAATACGCCGGGAGTGAATAAAACATTAAATCTTCCTCCCTCAGCGGATAATTCTTTGCCTATTTCTTTGGGAAGCGCGGTTGATCCGCAGAGCGGTGAGTTGGTTGAAGGTTATGCAATTGTTCACTATAAAGAGAATGCGGCGCGTCCAAGTGGTTCTGGCAGAGGTGAAGCTGTTTGTTATGGATATTTGGGTAAGTACGCTAAGTGGCAAACGAATGAACCGTGGGTTGTGAATGCTACAAACACACGCGCTCTTGATCCGGATTTTATTCTGACAAATTTATCTTCAAATATTGCCAAATGGGAAGATGCTGCCGACGGTACTGTAGGTAACTTATCGGGTATGGATATTTTGGGAGACGGAACATTAACCGATGCGGCTTTGCTTGCGGATACTGTTTCTCCTGACGATGTTAATGAAGTTTATTTTGCCGATATTGCGGATGCGAATTCAATCGGTGTAACAATAGTTTGGGGTATTTTCAGAGGTCCGGCAGACGGACAAAAGATAGTTGAATGGGATCAGGTGTATGATGATGTAACTTTTGATTGGTCTGCTTTAGGCGAAACAGGAAAGATGGATTTTGAAAATATCGCTACACATGAACTGGGACACTCAAGCGGATTAAAAGATATTTATAATACGTCCTGCTCTGACGCAACTATGTATGGTTATGCTGGTGAAGGCGACACAAATAAACGCGATTTGGCACCAGCCGATATTACAGGTATTGATAAATTGTATTAATTGTAATTTTACAAAAACCCCTATCTGCCTCCGTCTTCGCCAGCTGGCGAATGACGGATGGCGGATCAAGGGGTTTTTGATTTATTTAATTAAAGAATAAAATTTATATGTTTCCAAAAAAATTAAATCAAAAACAGTTTTTAATTGCGGGCGGTACAGCTTTAATTATTCTTGTTGCGGGATTTATTTTATGGCAGTTTACGGGCACGCCTACAACATACGTTGATGCCGATCAGACTTTTACTGAAGATTATATGGTTTCTGTAGGAGAAAGAGTGGTGGTACGTAATGGCGCGACATTAACTTTTGAGAAAAATTTAATTGTACAAGGTTCACTTCTTTGCGAAGGCGGTCCGCTTAAATTAATTGTAAACGGTAAGCTTACGATAGAGCGCCATGTTCAATGTGATCTGCCAGACGATCTTGCCGGCAATGAATCAGGTAACGGTATTCTTATTGCTGCGAAAAGTGCGGATATTACAAAAGATGCCGTTATTGTTTCAAATGGAAATATCCAGGTTGTTTCTTCGGCAGATAAATTCGCAACTACCAAAGAAGCAGTACAAAATTTATATAATGAAGCCGGCGTTTGGACCAATGACAAAGTAAATATAGGTCCATTTATACCGTTCAACGAAATTCCAAAAGGAGTTAAGGGGCTTCCAACCAGTTTAAGAGTGCCTCTGCCAACTGAATCCACATCACAAAACAAGTTGGGATTATTGGTTAATACCGCATATGCTCAGGAAGCTGAGCCCGCAGTTGATAACGAAGGCAATCCCGCCGCAAATGCATGGCGAATTCGCGGTAAGTGGTATGTTGGTGCAGATCCTGCATTTCCGCCTCCGTTTGATCTGATTATTCCGACTCCTCCTCCGGGAATAGATAAAATTATTTTGAATTTTGATTTTAGTGACGGTAACGGCGGTGTAGAAATTGCGGATTTTGATCTTACCGGTCCCGATGGACGCGCAGGAAAGCTTGGTGAAGAGTCTTGTAATTCTCAGGGCGGTAAAGGTGAAGACGCAATGCGTTTTAATGTTCGAGCTAGCGGTAACGTTACGGTGAATAATTTTAATATTCATTTGGGTGCCGGTGGCGAAGGGGGACGGGCCGAAACTTCAAAAAATTGTGATCCGGGTATCGCAACGGGCGGACAAGGCGGACAATCAGGAAATATTAAAATTGTTTCAGATAGCGGAATTGATATTGTTGGTGCGTTTAATATTTATCCCGGTCCAGGCGGCAGGGGTGGAGAAGCGATTGCTCACGGTAAAAAAGGTAACGACGGGTGTCCGGGTCAAAAAGGCGGCGATGCTACAGCAACCGGCGGAAAAGGTGGCGATAACAAAAAAGGTTTAATGGTTGCCGGTGCAGTTGGCGGAACAGAAAATGTAACTATTAATGAAATCGTTGGCGGTGACGGAGGAAACGCTACTGCAAATGGCGGTGATGGAGGTAATGGCAATGGTCCTGATTGTGATGGCGGTGCAGGCGGTAAAGCAACAGCAACCGGTGGTAAGGGCGGAGATGCGCAATCCGTTAAAGCAACTTCAACAGGTGGGAACGGAGGAAATTCTACAGCAAAACCGGGCAAGGGCGGTAATGGCGGTAACGGTTCAGCAACAGAGCGTGGTGGAAATGGGGGCAATGGTGGCGATGCTAAGGGTACAAAAGGTATTGCGGGCGTAGGCACAACAAATAGCGGTGTTGATGGAGCTGTTCTTGAAGAAAAAGGCGGGGATGGCGGTAACGGTGGAGATGGATGTCCTCCTGGCGGTGGTGGCAATGGCGGAAATGGTAATCCTGTCGGCAATAAAGGTGAAGACGGTAAGAATTTATGTGTAGGCGAAGAGGCTCCTCCGGTGACAGATCCGACGCCTCCTCCACCCCCTCCAACTGATTCATTTTTTGATGTTTTCTTTGATATAACTACGCATAACTTTACACACACCATAGGTTCTTCTCCCTGTCCGCAAGCGGTTGGTACGACAAAAATTGTTGTTGAAGGCACGGCTCCTACAGGATTAAAGGTAAAAGCTGTAGGTGCTCTTCCAAAATGGTTAGCGGTTAGCCCCACAGGTACAATTCTTAATTTCCAATTTACTTGTAATATTGATACGTTCGAATCACAGACATTGAACACCACAGTAAAAATTCAGGCGCAAGACGGGACAGGTAAGGTTCTTGAAGATACCAACGTAACTGTAAGAGGAAATATAATCGCAAATTAAAAAATATTTTTAAATAGTCGAATAAAAACGTTCTTTTAAGAAAGCGTTTTTATTTTGACAATTAATCATTTCTATTTTACGGTATAAGCAATCGCGTTCTTCAAAATCAGGAGATAAAATGGCAAAGCAACTTACGCGTGAAGATTTCAAAATCCTTTTGCCCTTAATTTGTGATAAAGAAACCAGCAGCAATCCCGATAATTGGATGCCCGGAAACCCTCTGTGGGGTCATTGTGCCGTTGTTTCTGTTCTAGCCCAGGATATTTTTGGCGGGGAGCTCCTTCGAGCGTCACTGTTGAATTATCCGGAATTTGCGCTTATGGGGTCGCATTATTGTAATAGGCTACCTGACGGCACGCATGAAGATTTTACCGCGTCTCAATTTGGTAATTACTACCCGATAAATTTGGTAGCAGAGCCAAGAGACCGCTCATATGTGCTTTCTAACCTTGGTACAGCAACGCGATATGCTTTGCTTGCTGAAAGGTTTAGGATTTTCCTAAAGACCAATACGTGAGTATCTAAAGAGATTAAAGCTTAAATTAAAACAATGCGTTTCATGCGCCAAATAAACTCGACAATCATGTCGAGTTTTTTCATGGTATAATTTAAAATGATGTTTCAGAAGAAAGTATCTATTATTTTTTTTGGTTTTGTTGCCGTTTTGGCGATATTTTTTTATTTAAATAACGGGAAAACTGTTACGCTGAAAGAAACTACAAGTCCGGTAAATTTTATTGATCAAATATTTGAAAATAGTGATCAGGAAAAAATAACCGCCGCTGATGCACTAAACGATTTGGGTCTTGTTGTTGAAGAATTCGATGCACTGCGCGTTCCCGGTGAATCTTTTGAAAATGAATATTCTAATATTAAGCAAATATTTGCATCGGGGGACTATTCAAAAACCATAGCCGAAAGCCGGGCGATTGAAAAAACAATACGCGCAGCTATCGAAGAAGAAAATCAAAAGCCAAAGATTTCCATAACTTTTGATGCGGGCGCGGGTTTAGGCGCCACTCAAAAACTTATAGATTATCTTGCCGATTCAAGACTTAAAATAACTTTTTTCTCAACGGGCAAATGGACAGAGCAGAACACCGAACTTTTTAAGAAAATTCTTGTTCCCAAAGAGGGTTTAATAAATGAATTAGGCAATCATACTTATGATCATTTACATTTAGTTTTCGGCGGCTTAACAGATGAACAGATCAAAGAAGAGATAACTAAAACCGAGAATATTTTTAATTCCTTGGGATATCCGGCTAAACCCCTTCGACAAGCTCAGGGCAAGCTCCTATTTAGATATCCATACGGGGAACGTAATGCGCATACCGATGCTTTGTTAAAAGATCTTGGATACGTTTCTGTCTATTGGACAGTTGATTCATTGGGTTGGCAAAATAAACAGACCAGTGAACAAATTGCCGAAAGAATAATCAGTAAAATCGGACCCAAAGGCATTACCCTAATGCATGTCGGCAGCAATGAAGACGTTGCTTCGGTGCCATTAGTAGTAGAGAAGCTCAAATCCCAATATAGGTTCGTTTTTGTATCTGAACTGTAAATTTAACCGCCGGTACGAGTTTGTGTTTATATTCCTTATTGATATAATGGCTTTTGTCAGACATTAAAACTATGCCAGGTAGTGAAAATTCGACCGTTCCGCAGAGCGGAACAAAGATACTTGGTTAAGTTAAATAAACTTTGCACAACTTTTTAAAATTAAAAGTTCATCAATTTATAAATAAATAGTCGAATTTCTACTACCTGGTATGCCAAACAATAAAAATCAAACACAGGATAAAAAATTTGCAGCAGAATCTATTCACGAATTTAAAGGCCCTAAATTCAAGGTTGACCCCGCGTATGAATATAACGATGTGGATCTTGAACAGCAGTATTCTGATATAAAATCCCGTAAAGAAATAAGTTTAGCGACATATTTCTCAAAGCGAATACAAATAAACTTGCCTTTTGTTTCGGCTCCAATGGATACCGTTACCGGCTCCGCGATGGCTATTGCTCTGGCGCGTAAAGGAGCAATTGGCGTTTTGCCGCGATTTTCAATAATTGACCATCAGGTTCAGGAAGTTGTACGCGTTAAGCGGTCAGGACATTTTATTATCGAAAATCCTGTGGTTATGACACCTGAGCATACGGTTGCTGACGCACGTAAAGTTATTGATGAATATGGCGTCGGGGGAATAGTTATTGTTGATGACATAGAAAACAAAAAAGCGGTCGGAATAGTTACGACCCGCGATATGATGTATGAGTTAGACGGCTCAATTTTGAAAGATGTAATGAATCATCATGATCTGGTGACTGCGCCGGTCGGTACAACTATGGAACAGGCCAAGAAAATTTTACACGACAACAGAATAGAAAAACTTCCGTTGATAGACGACAAAGGCCATCTGGTTGGTTTAATAACCCAAAAAGATATTGAAAACGCTGAAGATTTTCCTTTGGCTGCGCGCGACAAACGCGGTAGACCAAGAGTTGCCGCAGCCGTTGGGATACGCGATGAAGATTTTGTTAAGCGTGCGGAAAAACTTATCAATGCCGGCGCTGATGCTTTGGTTGTTGATATAGCTCATGGCGGATTAAAAAAATGTGTTGATGCAACCAAATATCTTTCTGAAAGTTTTCCCGATGTAGATATAATAAGCGGTAACGTTATGACCGCCGAACTTACACGCAAACTTATCGAAGCGGGCGCCGCAGGAGTTCGTGTGGGAATTGCTCCGGGATACGCATGCCGCACAAGAGGTATGACAGGTGTCGGAGGCGGTCAAATGACCACAGTCTATGAATGCGCTCAGGCGGCAAAAGAATACGGAATTCCTGTAATGGCAGATGGCGGAATACGTGAATTGGGAGATTTGGGCAAGGCGTTAGCTACAGGAGCTTCAACTATAATGATGGGCGCTATGTTTGCCGGAACCGAGGAAACTCCCGGAAAAACAATCGTGGGGATGAATGGGCTTTCTTATAAGCTTTATCGTGGCATGGCTTCGCTTGGTGCCAACTTAACTTTGCAGGAATCAGAAGGAAAAGATCCTTTAGCCAAAGGTGCCCCTCAAATTACTCCCGAGGGCGACCATTTAATGATACCTGCCAAAGGTGAGGTGGGAGATCTGTTGGACCAGATGGCCGGGGCGCTGTGTTCAACAATGAGCTATATAGGCGCCCGTACAATTGATGAAATGGACGAGAAAGCAGTATTTAGGGTGCGGGCCACAGGCGGAACGATCCAAATACAATAATATTTAATTATGGAAAATCTTAAACTGTTTTTTAATACTTTTCTTGACGCCATAGAGTATGACGGCAATAACGACGATTTTGTAAAGAAATTTACTTCCGTAGTTTATGCGCAGGCCACTTCTTCTTTAATTAGCAGATTGCCCGAGGAGAAGAGAAAAGATGTGATGGAAAATCTATCATCAATAACGGACGGCACTATTTTACATACTGCGCTTAACGAATTTTTTAGTGAAGAAATTCTTTCAGAAACATTAAACAAGTCTGCTGAAGTCGTTTTAAGAGAATATCTTTCAGCAATTTACGATTCGTTAACCAGCGAACAAAGATCTAGGGTGGAAACCATTTTTATTACAACAGAATAAAAAATACATCATCGCTTTAATTTAAAGACGGCCGTAAAAGGCCGTTTTGTTTATAAAGAAGAACCCTCACTACCTTAACGGTAATGAGGGCGAGGTGGGCCGGTTTTTGGTTTATTTTTTTGCGCTATTACTTTACGCTCTTATTTTTTAGTTTATTTATCCGGCCCGGATTTTTTTTATCTTATTTTTTAGTGAGTTGTGTCGGGTGGAGTTGCTCAATGAGTTAGTGAAGTATAAAACTTCCTCACGTTGCATCTCCTGATCTTTGGAAGGTTAGTGCATGATAGGGTTTCCCAACCGCAATCTAACCCGACATTCGGTATTATATCATATCTATATCTTTTGTCAATAGATAGAAATGTCCATTTTACAAGCTTAAGCAGGAATGGTCGTTTTTTGATATAATTATAGGGATGAATTCTGTCACACAAGTCGTCCATTGGCATAGTTTAACTGAAAAAGATATTTTCAGGCGCTTAAAAACAAAGCGTTCCGGTCTTTCTGTGGAAGAAGCAGGCAACAGATTAAAAGAATACGGCCCCAATACTTTACCGGAGAAAGCCCGCTATGGACCGTTAAAATTTTTATTTTCTCAATTGGAAAGTCCTTTTACGGTGATCTTGCTTGTAGCGGCCGGAATAACTTTTTGGCTGGGGGATATTCCTGACTCAATAGTTATTTTGATAGCTTTGATTGCAAATGTTTTATTTGGTTTTTTTCAGGAATGGAAATCCGAGAGAACACTTGAAGCATTAAAAGCAATAGTCAGGTATGAGGCGCCTGTTATACGTGAAGGATCTTTGGTAATGATAGCCGCAGACAATGTTGTGCCCGGCGATATTATGGTTTTGAGGGCCGGAGAGCGTGTCCTTGCTGATGTTCGTATAATTGAAGCCGAAATGCTTGAAATTTCAGAAGCAGTACTTACCGGCGAAACATCTCCGGCAAAAAAAATTGTTGAATTTTTGCCTGAAGGAACGCCTGTTCCAGATAGGTTAAATATGGCTTTTGCCGGCACAATAGTGAACAGGGGCACGGGTTTGACCGTGGTGGTGGCTACAGGCATTTCTACGCAAGTAGGCGGTATCGCACAGAGCTTAGTTGAAGTAGAAGAAGGGCTCACACCTTTGCAAAAAAGGCTTAAAAAGTTAGCGAATTTTGTTACGGTAGGCATTATTGCTTTAGCATTAACCGTTTTTGTGGCGGGATTTTTGGCGCGTATTCCTTTGGTAGAAATATTTACAACCGCAATTGCTTTGGCTATTGCGGCCATTCCTGCCGAGTTGGTTGTAGCTGTTTCAGTTATTCTTACGATTGGCATGCGAAGATTGCTTGAGCGGAAGGCTCTGATAAGAAAATTAGTTGCTGCCGAAACATTGGGCTCTGTAACAGCTCTTTGCGTGGATAAAACCGGGACTTTAACTGAAGGGCAGATGCGGGTTGTGGAAATTATAGTCGAAGGAGGGGACGAAACAAGAAATTTGCTTCTTCGCGCAGGAATTTTTTGTAACGAAGCTGATATTGAACCCGGAGGAAAAATTTTAGGAGAAACAACAGATGTTGCAATAATGCATGCGGCGCGCGAGGCGGGCCTAAGTAAAGTAATAGCTTTGCGCAAAGATAGAATTTTGGATATTTTGCCTTTTGAATCTATTAACCGCTATATGGCCGCTATTGTTATTGAAGAGCATGGCCCAACTTTATATGTTAAAGGTGCGGCTGAAAAAGTTGTTACTTCAGCGACAACTTTTATGCATAAAGATAGAGTTATGCCATTTTTGGAAAGCGACAAAGAAAGGTTAATGGCCAGGCATGACGAGTTGAGCGCTCAAGGATTTCGTCTTATTGCGTTAGGTTTCAGATATTTCCCATCAAAAGGAGGGCCGTTGCATTTGGGCGATGTAAATGATCATTTGAAAGATCTAACTTTTATAGGTTTTGCCGTGATCGAAGATCCTTTAAGGGCAAACGTTAAAGATTCTTTGCATGAGATGGAAAAAGCCGGCGTGAACGTATCTATTTTGACCGGAGATCACGTGTTAACTGCGCAGACTATAGGAACAAAACTAGGAGTTTTTGAAAAAGGGGAAAGAGTTCTCAATGGTGAAGAGCTTGAAAAAATGTCTGATGAAGAATTTGGTAAGGTTGCCAGAGATATCGCTATTTATGCTAGGGTTCTGCCGCATCAGAAATTAAGAATAGTCTCAGCGTTGCAGGCCCAGGGCGAAGTAGTTGCAATGACCGGGGATGGGATCAATGACGCACCTGCCTTAAAAAAATCGGATATCGGTATTGCGGTGGGAGGCGCGGCAGACGTAGCTAAAGAAGCTTCAGATATTGTGTTA
>Ga0155858_112_pt1 | contig 33057 bp, 38 predicted proteins | sample RifCSPlowO2_01_FD_107512 | JGI IMG/M metagenome (GOLD analysis project Ga0155858, IMG submission 107512) | Candidatus Terrybacteria bacterium RIFCSPLOWO2_01_FULL_40_23
GGATAATTCTTTAAGCAAAAAATAAAAAATTAGAATAGTAAGAGTGCCGACCAATGCGCTAACCGCTCTCAAGGCCCATGGCGTTGTACCGAATACCTGTACAGATAAGGCTTGCAGATTTATGAAAAATCCTTCACGCCCGTTATTTTCCGGATAGAAAACCTTAAAATCAGCATTGTCTAAAACTTGTAGGGCGTTCACCCCATTTGCGGCTTCGTCAGGATACAGGCCGGGAGGCAGTTTATCTAACTGCCAGAAACGTAAAAAACCCGCCAAAGCAACAATCAATAATAAAAGTAAAACGGTTTTATTCTTTATCATTTATACTGTAATTATATCCCAAAAACCGTTAATTGTCCTTTGTATTATGGTATAATTATAGAGATGGCAGAACAGATATATACATTACAACTCAAGAAAAAAGATTTGATAATTGTGGCTATTTTGGGCGAAATTGTCGGTGTTTTGGGTTACGCGATCGTAAACGCTCAGCCAACCTTAAGCGGCTTATTCGCAAAGTTTTTGCCGCAAGGCCTTCTGATGCCTTTATTTGTTGTTGGCGTGCCTATCGCGGCTGTTTGCGCCTTATTGGTTGCTTATATTTTGGCTAAGAAGGTTAATCCTATATTTTTTCAAATGGGTAAATTTGCTGCCGTGGGCTTTTCAAATACCGCGATCGATTGGGGCATTTTGAATATTATTCTTGCGGGTTTTGGTTTTGCGGTAGGTACATCGCTTTATCCCGCAGGCAAGGCGATCTCTTTTGCGTTCGCAACGCTTAACTCTTTCGTTTGGAACAGATTTTGGTCTTTTGAGAAGAAGGGGACAAGCAATCTTGGGAAAGAAGCCTTACAGTTTTATATTTTTACAGGAATCGGTTTGGTTATAAATGTTATTGTAGCAACTAATATTGCGCGTATCAGTCCGGAATCAAAATTATGGGCAGGTGTTATAGCGCCGGCTTTGGCCACAGCAACTTCCATGGTCTGGAATTTTACAGCCTATAAATTCTTTGTATTTAAAAAGCCAGCATCACAGAAGATGGGACAGGCGCAGATACCGCAATAATTCTTAGAAAAGATTTTGAGCTAGGAATATATTGCCGGCTTGGCTTAAGATTATGACTATAATGCCTGCGACAGAGACGCCTGATACTATGGCCAAAGCCGCTACTTTAGGGGGCATTCCGAAAATTACGGCTGCAATTGCTCCGCTCCAGGCGCCTGTGAGCGGTAAGGGCATTGCAATAAAAATAAATAGAGCCCAAAACGAATATTTATAGCGTTTGAAATGCCCGGTGTGGCGTTTTTTTGTGTGTTCAAAAAGCCACGAAAAGATTTTTTTAGCCTGGTTTGATCTTCTAACTATAAATTCTGATAAATATTTAAGTACTATAAATACCGAAAGCCCGGCTATAATATTACCTGTAACCGCTAAAATATAAGCTTTCCAGGGGGGGAATTGATAAGCAAATATCGCTGTTGGTATAGCTCCGCGCACTTCGGAAATAGGAAGCGCGCCGAGTATGATCACCGATAATTCTTTGTATAGTCCTGAAATTTCCATAAGCTATTAGCTTAAGATGGTTTTTAAAATATAAGTAATTCCTTCAAGAACAAGTTTCCAGACAAAAGTAAATTGAATAGTGCCCAGAGCCGAACCAATTAACGCCGCAATGAGCGTATTTTTTTTGGGTACATTGAATATAAAAGCTGCCGGGATAGCAAACCACATGCCGCCCATGGGTAAGGGCAAAGATAGCATTGCCACGATTCCGAATTCTTTTTTGCCTAAAAATCGGTCCAATTTTATTTTGCTCGCTTTATCAAAAAAATGCTTAATGAGCGGGTGACGGTTTTCGAAATTGGCAAAATAATGATAGACGAGATAGGTAAGTATAACTATACCCGTCGCGTGACCGCAAAAAGCCAGTATTGCTACCTGCCATGCAGGCAATTTACTCAAAACCAAACTCAAAGGTATTCCGACGCCAAGTTCAACAAAAGGTATCCATACGATGAACGGGATCAAAAACTTAAAAAATACCGGATTTATTATAAATGGCATGGGGGATTTATATTTTTTCTAAAACGGAGCTTCTATAGTATTAAAGAACCATAATTTTATGAGACCAAATACTCCGGTCCAAAGAAGAGTGAATTGAATGGAACCAAGGATCGAGCCGACAATTGCGCAAAAAATAGTTTTTTTCTTGGGGACATTGAAGATAAAAGCTGCAGGTAGAGCATACCAGATCCCGCCTATTGGCAGAGGCAAAGCGATGAAAGCTATAATGCCAAGTTCTCTTATCCCAAAGAAGCGATCCAGTCTTACTTTGCGGGCGTGATTTATTAATTTTTTTACCAGAGAATGTTTTTGTTCAAGCGATTTCCCGTGTTTATATATCAAGGGCGTTACAATTAATATTGCTATTACATGGCCGGTTAAGGCTAGGGCAGCTGCCTCAAAAGGAGTTAATCCCACGATAATAATGCCATAGGGAATAGCCAAACCAATTTCTATAAATGGAAGCATTGCCAGTATGGGCACGCTTATTTTTAGAATTATAGGCGGTATAAAAGGTACGAATTGGTTTAATGCCGACATTAATACCATAGCTCTATACTATTTTAATAAAAGCATTCTGTGAATATGGCGGTATTATTTTATATGATAAAGCATCCTTTTCATTAAATAAAAGTATGTTAAAATGACGGCGCAACTATTTATGGGCAATCATCAGGTTTTATATAGGAAATATCGTCCTTATACATTCAATGAAATTATTGGGCAAGAACACGTTGTAAGGATTTTAACTAATGCGTTGAATACAGATAAGGTCGCGCACGCTTATTTGTTTACCGGTCCGCGCGGGACAGGCAAAACGACAATTGCAAGACTTTTGGCTCGGCACGTAAATTGTGTAAAGCGTTCAGATAATACCGGAACAGTTTGTTCTACAAAAGATGATGTATGCATAAATTGCGCATCATTTTTATTCGGTAATCATCCCGATCTTATAGAAATAGACGCAGCATCAAACCGGGGTATAGATGAAATTCGGGCTCTAAAGGAAGGCATTCGTTTTACGCCGGTTCAGGCTTCGTATAAATTTTTTATAGTTGACGAAGTTCATATGCTTACAAAGGAAGCTTTTAATGCTTTGTTAAAGACGCTTGAAGAACCTCCATCACACGCCATTTTTGTTCTGGCGACCACCGAAATCCACAAAGTCCCTTCAACAATATCTTCGCGATGCCAAAGATTTGATTTTAAGCGCCTAAATCTTGAAGAAATTAAAAATCGTTTGAGTAAAATAGGAGCGCAGGAGGGTATAAATATTGATGATGCCGCTCTTGAACTTATAGCAATTTATGCCGATGGCTCTCAACGCGATGCCGAAAGTTTATTGGATCAGATTATTTCTTTTGCCTCAGGCGTGGGGAATTTAAATATAACACGTGAAGACGCCGCTTCTGTACTGGGATTGGTAGAGTTTTCAGTTATGCGTGAGTTTATTGAAACTCTTGTTACGAAAAATTCTTCGGCTGCGCTGGCTATAATAAACGGATCTGCTGAAAAAGGTTACGATATGGAACAATTTTTGCAAGCAGCAATAGCTTATTTGAGGGAAATTTTATTGCTTTCTGTTAATCCGGAAGTTATAGAATACGTAGCCAAAAGAATAGGCAAAGAGCAGACCGAAGCTGCTTTAGCTCAGGCTCAAGTGATTTCTAAAGAAAAAATTACGGCGATAATAGAGCGCTTTTTAGTGGCCGCTCAGCAAATGAAATATTCTCCTTCGCCTCAATTGCCGATTGAAATAGCGGTGGTTGAGCTTTTGAACTAGTAGTGTTATTTTTATTTTATTGTTTATTGGATTAGAACTTACGCGCTTGTTCTTTTCTCGCTCATTCTCGCGCTTCCAGCGAAGCGCTCCGAGGTTTCGGCCATTTTGTCCCTCGCTCGCGCTCGGGAACCATGCCAAAATGACCTCAAAATCCGCTTAAAAAGATAAGCACGTAAGTTCTAAGATCGTAGATAAATTCTATATTCAAAATTCTAGATTTTTTATTGGGGGGGTCGTCTAATGGGCTTGAGACAACTGCTTGTCTCAAGCGGGTAATTTAGTGAGGCGTCCACGCCGAGCGTTAAAAATTACCCGGGCAAGACAGCAGCCTTTTGCGCCATAGGCGCATCCGCCTCTGGTGGGGAAGCTGTTTATCTTGGTTCTGAGCCAAAGGCTCATCCGCCTCCGGCGGAGAATCTAAACTGTCATGTTTTATATTTATGTAATTAAGAGTTTAAGTTGTAGCACCAGGTATATTGGATCTACAGGAAATATCGAAAAAAGATTAGAAGAGCATAATCAAGGTAGAGTTAGATATACAAAAGGACGTCGTCCCTGGCAATTGATTTATAGTGAAAAATTTGTAACATTGGGTTTAGCGCGTAAGCGAGAAATATATTTAAAATCTGGGCAGGGGCGTAAATTTTTAGATTCTGTTCTTGTCTAAGCTGCGGGATCGTCTAATGGTAGGACATGAGCCTTTGAAGCTCAGTATCTTGGTTCGAATCCAAGTCCCGCAGCCACTTCGTGATAGGTCATCCCGCACGAGACGCTAGAGCGTTTCGTGCGCCCGAGATGCGTATCTAATCACAGTGGCTGAGGCCCGCAGCTTAGACTGGAGAACACAGCCATCTCGTGATAGGGTATCGCGCCCGAGATGCGTACCTATCCTAGTGGTTGAGGCCCGCAGCCTTGAACATCAGAATTAGCTGCGACCCGCAGCGCTGCCCATGAATTTTTGAATGAGGTTAAAATCCAACTTGTCCCGCTGAGGTGGGAGCCCGTAGCCACTTACATTTTTTATCAATTAACTGAAGACGCATAATCTGATCGCTAATAAAAAACCGTTCATGTCGAACGGTCTAAATTATTTTTACTGCATTTTACAAACCTGAGCAAAGCGCATTATTTAGTTATTTGTGTTGATAATGTTTAGCGTCTTTGTTTGTAGGCGCTATGTCGCTTCCGTTGCGTGCGATGGCAACTAGTCGCAATGCCACAGTTAATAGAATTCCCCATACCACCGATAGTACGATCATAAGAAGAAGAGCGATATTCAGTCCAGGTATACTAATTCCGTCTTTGGATCTGTATAACTGCAAGGTAGTGCCTGACATTGAAATTGCTAGAGTAAGTGTCTCTGATTGAGTTTCGTCGCGTGTTTTGTATTTAATGTAGACGGTGTGTTCGCCCGCGGGCATCGGATGAGGTTTTATCACTGCCGTGCCGTTTTGGTCAGTTACCGTTCTTCCGAGCTCAATGTTGTCAGCCACATCTAAAAAAGATCCGTTGGTATAGAGCGTTACAACGGTATTGGCAAGTGGCACGTTGTTGTCAGCGGAACGGATCGTGATTTGAAATGCCTCTGCACCGTTCTGGTTAATTATCGACACCTCCGCCATTACGTGAGAGGCGTTAACGTTGCTAGTCGGGAAGAAAACGGTAGCAGAAATAACTACCGTAATAGCGATCAGTTTAACAATCGTCTTCATCTCTTCACCTTTTTTTCAAAGAATTGTCGAACTGTTCAGATAATAACAGGACTTAGTGTACGGGTCAATTGATTTATATTTATGTAAAGGAATAATCAGACGATGCCTTTTTATGTCATTTTTGGTAGAATAAAGGTGCACGAGACGCGTCGTTAGGCTAAGATAAAATTAAGCCGAATCACATTGTGTGGGTTGACCGCGAACGGTTCCATCACGAGGAGGCCAGCACCAGTCAGCGCAGTATCGAGGAGACCGGAGAGCGTTTTTTCAAATTATAAATATGCAGCAACTTAAAACAAATTTTCCCGATAAAGAGTATCTTGAAGTTTTGATATCGCATTTTCGAAAAAAGGCATTAGCAAGACAACAGCCGTTTGAGCAACTACTAACGCTCAGCGGTGTTTCTATGAATTGGATCGCCGATTATATCTTTGATGAAAATGTTGCATGGTCAAAGGAAACATTATCTGTGGACGATCTTTCGTTTACTGGAACAAATTCAACATGGAATAAAATTTTGCTTGAACAATGTGAGCGTTCACCAAAGAGATTCCGAGAGCTATTGCAAAACGATTCATCAATACTTCAACTTTTTGCTGACGCAAAGTTCAATGAAGTCCCGATTCTTGTTCGCTGGGAAGAGAAAAAGTATAAGGTTCTTGACGGAATGCATCGAGTGGTTGCAGCAATCCGGGATGACAAGGAAATAATCATTGCTTACGTTGCGCGGCATAATGGAATCCCAAAAACTATTTGCGAACCGCACGTTGTGTACGATCTTTTGAAAGCATATCACCGCAAATTGAATACAGATCGTGAAGGCCTTATTGCCGCATTGCGTTTTCTTAAAACGAGTTATGCGAATGTTGAAGATTTATTGAGAGAACGATTCAATAAGTCGGGTATTCCAAGCGACGAGATGCAGCAGATTATTCAAGAAGCTTTAAGGTCTTAAGAAAACGATTGCGCTCAAGACGCGTCGTTAAAGTAGGATAAAATTAAGCAGAATGACCTTGTGGGGGTTGCCCGCGGACGGTTCCAACTCGAAGAGGTCAGCCAAGTCGTGATAGGTTATCGCGCTCGAGACGCATTCATAAACTATTTCAGTAAATCTGCATAGAGTAATTATCTTTGATTAGGCGATATACTTTCGAATATGACAACAGCCATCATCATTCATGGGTACAATGATAAATCGGAGTATTTAGATGCAAATCGACCAGCCGCTTCCAATGATCATTGGATCCCGTGGCTTCAGAGACAACTTCTTTTGAGTGGCATCGAAGCTCAAACTCCAGAAATGCCTGGCTTTTATGAGCCTAATTATGGGGGGTGGAAAAAGATGTTGGAAAGATTTGAACCAGGCGAGAACACAATATTAGTTGGACATAGTTGTGGCGGAGGATTTCTTGTAAGGTGGTTAAGTGAAAACGATAGGAGAGTGGGAAAAGTTGTGTTGGTTGCTCCATGGTTAGATCCGGAGCACATGATTGATGAAAACTTTTTTAAATTTGAAATTGATACAAATATTTCTTCTAAGACGGCCGGTCTTGTAGTGATGTATTCAACGGATGATTCCTCTGATGTGCTCAAAAGCATCGAGATTCTTAAGTTAAAATTAAAAGATGCTCGATTTCAGGAATTCAATGGGAAAGGTCACTTCGTATTGGATAGCTTAAAGACAGAAAAGTTTCCAGAGCTTTTAGCGGCAATTCTCGACTAGTGCTCGAGACGCGTCGTGAGAATAAAATAAAACTAAGCCAAACCGCCTTACGGGGCTTAGCCGCCCATGCTTCCAGCTCGAGTCGGTCAGCTTATATTGTGATAGAGACAATGCATATATTAAAATTCTTATGAAGCTTAAACCGATTCTTTTTGCGACTCTTGTTCTCCTCGGTATTTTTATTGCGAGTATCGTTATAAATACATATCAAAATAAAGATAAACTTACTGAAAGGCAGAACATGATCCATGATCGTGGTTCTTTAGTAATGCCGTTTGATTTGGATAAGACTACGCATTCCTTCGATAAAACGCCGGACGGTGGGATCCAGCAAGTGCGCACAAAAGACTCCAATGACCAAGAACAAATCCTGCTTATCCGTTCGCATCTTCAAGGCGAAGCGGAAAGATTTTCACAAGGAGATTTTGGGGATCCGAAAACTCTGCACGGAGAGGACATGCCAGGACTTGATGTATTGAGCGTATCGCAAGGTAAATTTACCGTCACGTATCAGGAACTTTCCGACGGAGCGCAATTATCGTACCTAACGGATGACCCAAAAATTATCGATGCGTTCCATCTTTGGTTTATGGCACAAATGATGGATCATGGAATGGACGCTATGAATTAGTAAATAGTTTAATTCTGCTTGTGATAAGGGCATTGTGCTCGATGGGGTACTTAAGGGTGGTGGTTTCTGATTTCAAGCGATAAAATAAGTAAACACAAATGTGGTACATTTATATAATCAAATGTGCGGATGGCAGTTTATATACAGGCGCAACTACTGATGTAAAAAGACGTTTTAAGCAGCATAAACAAGGCAAGGGCGGTAGTTATACAGCTTCTCACAAAGCAGTAGCATTGTTACATCAGGAAAGTTTTAAAACACGGGGTCAGGCTTTAAGACGCGAAGCAGAAATAAAAAAATTTACGCGAAGCAATAAGTTAAAACTTTTTATTAAATAAGATTAGAATAGCGTGGGCGTCGGAAGATTAAAGAGTATCAACAAATAAGATAGCTTGAAATAAGATATTTTTATGCAAAAAGCACAAATTGTTCTGGGTTTAGCGCTTGTGGTAATTTTAATAGTTATGGGTTTTTGGCTTGAGTTAAAACAAAAAAATGGCAAACAGGTTTTTTGTTCGCAGGAAGCAAAACTTTGTCCGGACGGCTCATACGTAGGACGTACCGGTCCTGATTGTTCATTCGCGCTTTGCCGCGGAGAAGAAGTACCGGATTAGAAAAATTAAATTTACCCAGAAATACAACTTCCAGTTCATAAAATTTATGTTTTTATATTTAATAAACCAATATTTTCAAGAAAAACATTAGCCATATAAATTATTCAAATATAATTTTTGATCCCGCCAAAAGCGGGATCGCTGGAAGTTGATATACTGGGTTTATATACCATGCGAATTATTTTAATGCTTATTATTGGAGCAATTTTAGCCAGCTTAATATATGGTTTTTTAAGCGGAGAGGGTTTTAATCCCGTTCCCGCACTTATCCGCGAAGCAAATAATTTTTTAAATAAATAGATAGTTTGCTATTATTTAGATTATATGTTTATATAAAACAATTGTAGTTCTTTGAAGGAGATGGGATGGAACTCTCTACGCGATATAACATAAACGAAAAACTGACTTTTGGAGATTTGAAAATAGGAGATACGTTTATAGCTTTCCCTTTGCCGGGCGATAATTCCGGTCATGGCGGATATAAAGGCGCGCATTGGATATTCATGAAGCTTGCAACTGTCACACAGAGCGTTGCTGTTATGGCCAGCGTGGACAGAAACAGTATTAGATTGCTTGATGGAGTTCTCAGTAATATGCCCGATTCCATGCCAGTAATTAAAGTAGAATAAGTTAAAAACCCTCTTGAAGGGTTTTATTTTGACATTATTTAATTTTAAGGGTATTATAATTTATGCCTCAGCATCGGGGCATTTTTGTTTATGCAGATACGAAATATAGCCATTATCGCTCACGTTGACCACGGTAAGACAACCCTTACTGATTCTCTTTTACGTCAGGCCGGGGTTTTTCAGGAAGGGGTTACCATGGATTCAAACGCGCTTGAACTTGAGCGTGGTATTACGATTTATTCAAAAAACGCCTCGATAATGTACCGTGATACTAAAATAAACATTGTTGATACTCCCGGGCACGCGGATTTTGGTTCAGAAGTAGAGCGCGTTTTGCGCTCAATTGATTCGGTTCTTTTGGTGGTTGACGCGCAGGAAGGACCTATGCCGCAAACCCGCTTTGTTTTGAAAAAATCTCTTGAGTTAGGATTAAAACCTATAGTTATTATCAATAAAATTGATAAATCTGCGGCTGATCCGGCAAGATGCGAAGGGCAGGTTTTGGATCTTTTTATAGAATTGGGAGCAAGCGATGAGCAGGCTGATTTTCCTGTTGTGTATGCAGATGGCCGTCAAGGGATTGCAAAGCTTGCGCTAACAGATGAATCCGATGATCTTTCTCCGCTTCTGGAAACTATACTTGAGTATGTGCCATGTGCTTCTTCCGAAGAGTTATCCCAAAAACCTTTGCGTTTTCAGCCATTTAATTTAGCGTATGATAATTTTCTTGGCCGCATGGCAGTTGGACGGATATATGAAGGTGTTATCTCTTTAAGCGCGCCTGTATTCGTTAAAAAATCAGATGGCCTAACCGGCCAGGTCGCTACACGATCCGGGAAATTAACCAAAATATATTCTTTTGAAGGTTTAGAAAGAAAAGAAGTAGAGCGCGCAGAAGCCGGCGATATTATACTTATTGCCGGACTTGCAGATATTTATATTGGTGAGACGGTAACTACTGATTCGAGTGCTGAACCTTTGCCGGCAATTGCGGTGGACGAGCCTACTATTGCGCTTACATTTTTAGTAAATAATTCGCCTTTTGGCGGCCGGGAAGGTAAATATGTAACCTCGCGACAAATTCGGGAATATCTTGAACGTGAACGTGAGGTTAACGTGGGCTTAAGGATAGATTTTTCTACGGCAGACAGTTTTCGTGTTTATGGGCGAGGCGAACTTCACATCGCAATTCTTCTTGAAAATATGCGGCGTGCGGGGTACGAAATTCAAGTTTCACAGCCACAGGTAATTATTAGAGAAGAGAACGGACAAAAGCTGGAACCGTTCGAAGAGGTTATTGTAGATATCCCGCAGCAATATCAAGGAACCATAATAGAACGTCTTGGTTCCCGCGCTTTTGTTTTAAAAAATATTAATCAGCATGACGCGTCGATCAGATTATTTTTCGAAGGTCCGACACGCGGTCTTCTTGGGTATCGTAGCCAGTTTATTATCGATACCAAGGGTGAGGGAATTATGGCCGCGCGTGTTATCGGATTTAAACCCTATGCGGGCGAGATACAAAAGCGCGTTGTGGGTTCGATGGTTTCAATGGCAAACGGTAAAGCGCTTGGATATGCTCTTTGGGGTTTGCAAGAGCGGGGAGTTCTTTATATCAAACCCGCAACTGATGTTTATGAGGGTATGGTCTTGGGCAATACATCAAAGGGAGTTGAGATGTCGGTTAACCCAACGAAAGGTAAACAACTTACAAATATGCGCGCTAAAGGGTCTGACGAAGCCATTACGCTTGTGCCGCCGTTTGAACTTACTATTGAACGCGGTCTTGAGGTTATGGCAGAAGACGATTATTTGGAAATAACTCCAAAAAGTGTGCGTTTGCGAAAACAATATTTGACTAAAAATGATCGTGAAAAAATGAATTCTCAGAATTAAATATAATATATTATGTTCAGTATGAAACCTAGAAAATTTATTTTAATATTTTTAGTTTTATTTATACCCCTAAGTATTTTTGTTTTATTTACTTATGGCGGGAAAATAAAAGATTGGATGGTTTTGTGGCAACGTAAAGCATCCCTTCCTCCGGCTATAAGTTATGAGCAGGCGACAAATCCTATACAGCCCAGTTCTGCACCGGTACCAAATGAGCAGCCGCCTATAATTACCTCTCTGCCGCCAAGTATTAATCTTGGTGTGCCGTTTACTCCTCAGGCGCCTTTTGCAAATTGGGATGAGGTTCATGAAGAAGCGTGCGAAGAAGCAAGTTTATTAATGGTAGCGCGATACAAAAAAGGCGGGACAATAGATTCTCCGAGCGATGCGGAACAAGAGTTGTTTAAGTTGGTGGATTTTGAAAATAAAATATTTGGTTATTATAAAGATACTACAGCTGAAGAAACTGCGCGTGTTGGTAGGGAATATTATGGTTTCAAAAAAACCCGCGTTATCTATGAATTTACGGTTGATACCATAAAGCGGGAATTAGCTGCGGGCAACCCGATCATTGTGCCCGCCGCAGGAAGAGAACTTGGGAATCCTTATTTTACTTCGCCGGGCCCTCTTTATCATATGCTGGTAATCCGTGGCTATACTTCAGACGGTAAATTTATAACCAACGACCCTGGTACGCGTAGAGGCGAAGAATATACCTATAAATTTGATATATTAATGAATGCAATCCATGATTGGAATGGAGGAGATGTAGTAAACGGTAAAAAAGTAATTATTGTTCTTGAGTAAAGAAAAAAGAGCTTTTTAGGCTCTTTTTTCTTTAATATCAACGATAATTCTGTTAAAATAGAGCTGTGAATAAGCTGAAACGCTCTTTCGGGTGGTTGGGTTTTACCCCCACACCAAAGGATTTTATCTATAAATTAAGAGAAATAAAGGATTTTTCAAGAAATAAACAGAACGTACCCGCAACCAGCCCTTTGGTGTGGGGGTTTACCCTAATCGAAATCCTTATCGTAATGGCCATTCTTTCAATTATTATCACGGTAGTCATAGTAGCCATAAACCCAAACAGACAATTTGCTTTAGCGCGTAATTCCGCAAGACAATCTCATGTCAGAGCAATTGTTACGGCGACAGTACAGTTATCAATAGACAATCGTGGTAATTTTTCTTGTCCTTCAGGCGGCACGATACCCTCAACTCCTATTTATATAAAAACAGGCGTGGGAGGATATAATCTTTGTCCGTGTATTATTCCTACATATTTGCCGCAACTTGTTATTGATCCTTCAAACGGTAGCGGCAAAGACTGTTCAAGTTATGATACCGGATATACGATACAAAAAGATGCTTCAAGCGGACGCATAACTGTAAATGCTCCGTCGGCCGAAGCCGGTGAAACCATTTCGATGACTTACTAAAAGAATTTTGTTCGCAATTGGCTATGACCGGTCTTCCAACTGTAAATATATTTAAGAAATAATAACCGTCCGGAGTTTGCCGGACGGTTTTTAAATTTAGATAATTTAAAGAGTTTTTTCAAGGGATATTTAGATTAATTTGATGGTATATTGTTCTTATGAGAATTATTGCTCATTTGGATCTGGACGCTTTTTTCGCCGCCGTAGAAGAGCGCGATAAGCCGCGTCTTAAAGGTCGGCCTATTGTTATTGGAGCTGATCCGGAAGACGGCAAAGGCAGAGGAGTTGTTTCAACCGCAAATTATGCCGCGCGCAAATACGGTATACATTCCGCTATGCCTATTTCACATGCGTGGCGTCTTGCAAAAGATGCAGAAAGGCAAGGACAAATGCCGACAATTTTTTTACAGGGCAATCACGAACGTTACAGCGAGGTTTCGGAGCGGGTGATGAAAATTATAAGGAGTCGTGTTGTATGCTCCGACGCTCTCCGACATAAGTCGGGGAGGTCGGAGCCCCGACTTTACGTCGGGGTCGAACAGGCCAGTGTGGACGAAGCCTATTTTGATCTAACCTATACCGGCGATTTTATTAAAGCTGAATATGTTTGTCGTAAGATCAAAGAAGATATCAGAAAAAAAGAAAAAATAACCGCTTCCATCGGACTAGCCTCAAATAAACTTATAGCCAAAATCGCCTCTGACATGCAGAAACCCGATGGTCTTACGATCGTGACCTCTGATCAAGCTGAAAAATTTTTAGCACCCTTGCCTATACGCAAGATTCCGGGAATAGGTCCAAAAACCGGAGAGTTTTTAAAAAATAGAGGCATTGAAACAATTTCAGACGTCAAGCAGTATTCTTTGGAAGAATTACAGGATATTTTAGGCAAACCCCGACGTTTACAGTCGGGGTCCCGACCCCAAAAGGCGTCGGGATGGGGCGAAGATATTTATTATAAAGCCAGAGGCATTGATAACTCGCCAATTGTTGAAGAACATGAAGCCAAATCTATCGGACAACAGGAAACTTTTCGTAATGATACTTTAGACGCGGGTTTAATGTTCGATGTACTTAAAGAAATGTCTGTAAAAATAGAAAAGGAACTTAAACACAGCGGTTTTGGAGCCTTTCGTACAGTAACTATAAGCGTTCGATTTAGCGATTTTGAAACAAAAAGCCGTTCGCATACGCTAAAAGAGCCATCAGATGGCTCCGATAAAATATATACCGAAGCCATGAAATTATTTATGCCATTTTTCGACAAACGCGAGAATCCTCAAAATAAAGCAATACGTTTGATCGGTGTGCGCGTAGAAAAATTGACAAAATAAGTCAAACAGCATATAATATTATTAAATAAAAACAAAGCTCTTTTTAGGAGGTAGTTAATGTTTAATACGACCTATCCAGCAACCGTTAACTATAAGCAATCTCTTGCTGATATGATTGCGGCGGTTCATTGCGACTGGGTTGATCCGTTCTTCGACGGCTATAACTTACCGATTCAAGATAAAGATGCAACAGAAGTTGCGATCCAGCTCATTCACTTCAACAAGGATATGAGTTCGAAAAATATTCTGGATGAGTTCGACAAGCGCGGCCTTCGACCCGCAACTCTTCCAGAGCTTCTGTCTTTCAGTGTCGCTTATCCAGGAATAGCGTGGCAGTTTCCTGTTGTTGCCCTTGGATCGGTGGTCCAGCACGCGCATGATATTGAAGATGGATTGATGTTCCGGCCGTATGAGGATGGCCATCTAGATGTTCCCCGTCTTTGGAACGACTTTGGCAATCGCTGTCTTCGTCTTCGTTGTTTTGAGGGTGACTGGTACGGGTACTATCGCTTCGCCGCCATCAGTAAGTAGCTAAGCTTTGGGCACTTGAGTTTTTGAACTCGTTTGACCCTTGTAAACTAAAACCCCTATACAGCTTTGTTGTGTAGGGGTTTCTTCTTTTTTTATCTATATCGTGATATTTATATTTTGAGCATGATTTTATTTCAAATTGTAAAAAAATCTAAGAAAAGCCGGGCGCGGTTGGGTCTGCTTGAAACAGAGCATGGCGTTGTTGAAACGCCGTCTTTGGTTCCTGTGGCCACGCAAGCCGTCATTAAAACTTTATCAAGCGAAGAGGTTTTGCTTACCAAAAGCCAGATATTGATAGCAAATACATTTCATTTGCACCTCAAACCCGGAGAAAAATTTGTTAAGCAAGCGGGAAAACTGCATAAATTTATGAATTGGCATCGCCCGATAATGACCGACTCGGCCGGATTTCAGGTTTTTAGTTTGGGTTTTGGAAGCGACTTGCAGGTGGGCAAGGTTACTAAATATTTTGAGGAGCGCGAAACTAAAAAAATAATTACAAAAAATTCTCAACCCAAGTCGGTTAAAATTACGCCGGATGGAGTTTTTTTCCGTTCACCTTTGGACGGCAAGCAGCTTTTTATAGGACCGAAGGAATCGATGAAAATCCAACAGGATTTAGGCGCAGATATCATTTTTGCCTTTGATGAGTGTACGTCACCTTTCTCTAGCCCCGCTTATATTAAAGAAGCACTCAAACGTACCCATAAATGGGCTAAAATTTGCCTTGAGACGAAAAAAAGCAGCCAGGCGATGTTTGGTATAGTCCAAGGTTCCAAATATAGAGACCTGAGGCATCAGAGCGCTAAACTGATAAATTCTCTGCCTTTTGACGGTTTTGGCATAGGCGGGGATCTGGGTGACAGCAAACAAACAATGGAAAATATTCTTGATTGGACCATTCCATATTTATCCGAACGCAAACCTCGTCATTTGCTGGGTATCGGTTATCTTGAAGACATGGAAAACATAATTAAAGGAGGCATTGATCTTTTTGATTGCACCGTTCCGACACATTACGGCAGGCGGGGGATAGCTTTTACTTCTTCGGGAAAATTGAATATTAAACAATCAAAATTCCTTACCGATAAAAATCCATTGGATGAGAAATGCGACTGTATGGTTTGTCAGAACTATAGGCGTAATTATATTTGCCATCTTGTCCGAGCCGGAGAGATGACCGCAATGAAATTTTTAACACTTCATAATCTTTATTACTTTAATACTTTTGTCGAACGCATACGTGAAAAAATTAAAGAGGGAAAGATATAGTTGCGGTGCATATTTGGATATGTTACTCTACTCGAGTTCTTTAACAAGCTGAATAAAGGAGATAAAAGTGAATGAATGGCGTGCTCTTGCCACCGTTCTTGCTTTTACGACATCGTTTATCTTTTTTGTGCTGTTTTTAACGTTTTGGATAGTTATTTCAATAACGGCCTATTTTACAAATTATTCCGATCTTCTGATAGCGTTAATATGTTTAGTTGGCCTGTTCTTTTCTGGCTACGCGACAGGTAAATTGTGGGACACGATATATAAGTTTTAGCCTCTGTATAATGGAGGTTTTTTAATTTTACCCAGCCCTAATTTGTGCAAAAATTATAGCTTGGTTGACTTTTTCTATTTTTTGGTTTATAATACAAACAACTTTAGCTCATTGAATACAAAGGAGTTTCAACAATGCGTCACAAATGGATTTTGCTTTTTGTCGGGCTGTTAATCGCAGCCTGTACAGCGCCTATGCGTGGGGCAGTTTCTCAGGAGCGCTTACCTGAGCCGACTGTAGAAATTACGGCACTTCCGTCAATTTCTCCTGCTCCTACACCCACACCCAGCCCAACAGCTTCGCCGGTGCCGTCTGCAACTGTGTCACCGACACTTGAGCCCACGGCTGAGATCGTGCCAACGTCTGAGCCAACTTCTGATATTGGTGAACCGCTGTTCACCATGAATCTGTATCATAAAGACGCGTTCGTGCGTCAGAAGACCAACTACTGGTGCGTGTCCGCGTCTACGCAGATCATGCTCAATATCATCAAGGGTAGCGCAGACAATAGCTACGAAACACAGTTGGCCATTTCGAAAGTTGCATGGGCCAACATTAAGTACACGGGTTTTGCTCAATCGGTCTACGGTTCCGATCCTCAAGGCTGGGTTGCGGCTCTTGAAAGTTTCGGTGGCGGTGATTACGAATGGGTGAATAGTAAATCGTTCAATGCCGCACTAAAAAGCTCGGTAAAAGCGATGGCTGTAACAGGTCGTCCTGTCGGTTTGCTTGCCATGAGTGGTGGACATGCCTGGGTCCTCAATGGATTCATTGCTACTGCAAATCCGGCTGTAACTGACGATTTTGAAGTGCTTAATGTCTATGTGACAGCGCCAGGATACGGCTTGTTCAAGTATGACCTTAAGCCAAACACCAAATTTTCTATAAAATATCTCAAGACGCGTCTGTTAAAGTATCACTCGAAGCTGACCGAAGAAGTTTGGGAAGGTTACTACGTAACCGTCCAACCGGTTCAGTAAATAAAACCCGTTCTGAAAAAAATCAGGACGGGTTTTTCTTTTGGAGTTTACCCGCTCTAATTTATGATTTAAAAATATATATTTTATCCAATTAAACAGTTCAATGTTAGCTAAGATTAGTTTTTGGGGTTAAAAATTAGAGTTGGGTTTACTTTTTCTATCAGCATTGTAAAGTAATAGCACTAAGTTATTTTGATAAAGCAGATAAAGAAGCGAGGTAGATAATGGATAAAACGCTAAAAGATTTTTTTGCTTCTTTAAAATGTCTTGTCGGTATACATCATATTCCCGAGAAACTGGCTTTTCCTCGAGGAAGTATTTTCATTGCCGGAGGCATTTGTCCTCGATGCGGCAGACTAAAAAGCGGTAGGGTAATTGGTGATATACGTGATTACCGGGGCCCCGGAGCCAGACGCGAAGGTTCGTTTTTGATCCTTCCCAACGGCTATTGCGTTTTCACCTCTGTGGCTACCATGAAAAATCTGTACGATTTTTATCCGGAAGAGTATTCCAATTATCTTGCTAAAATAGAATTTTATGCCGACTCGCGGCGCAAATAAAATAAACCGTCCAAAATGAAAAGGACGGTTTTTGTTATGGCGCAAACCGGTTCGAATTTCATTAAATTGGCGCCGGATGATAAAATGGGCGTATGGATGGATTTCACAAGAAGAAATTGTTAAAGGATTTATTTTTCCTTTCTATTAGCTTTTTTGTCGCGGTTGTCCTAGTCCGTAGTGGATTAGTTCATGAATTAGCCCGCTATACCGACGGATGGGGCTTTTTGGGTGTATTTATTGCCGGGATGGGTTTTTCATCAGCTTTTACAACAGCTCCGGCTATAGTGATACTTTTTGAATTGGCAGAAGATTTTTCGCCAATTTGGCTTTTTGTTATTATTGCGGCTTTGGGCGCCATGACTACTGATCTCATCATATTCCGTTTTCTACGCGATGGTTTGGATGAAGATATAACTTATCTTGTCGAACATTCAACAAACTTGGCAAGGTTTCGCGCCACGTTCCATTCACGTTTGTTCTACTGGTTCGGTACACTTGTTGCCGCTCTTGTTATCGCCTCACCTCTACCCGATGAACTTGGGTTAGCTTTGTTTGGCTTGTTGCGTTTGGATAAGAAAAAATTTATTCCGGTGTCTTTGTTTATGAATTCGATAGGCATTTTCATAATTGCCCTTGCGGCTCGCATTATTACAAACTAAATTAAAATTTATGATAAAAAAAACTATTTTCATATTTTCTGTTGCAGGTTTATTATTTGCCGGATATTTAAGTTCAGTAAAATTTTTCAGCGGCTCATGCGCTCTTGGCGAATCATGCCCCTATTTTCTCGGTTATCCTGCCTGTTATTTCGGTTTTATCATGTACGCGTCTTTAACTATTTTATCGGGCCTAATGTTGTGGAAAAAATTGCCGCCGATGCGGTCGTTAAGCGGTATAAGTATAGTATCCTTTCTGGGCATTCTGTTTGCCGGATATTTTACCGTGCAGGAATTGCCGGTATTATTTGAACAAGGTCTTTCAGCCTACGTTCTTGGTTTGCCCACTTGCGCCCTTGGTCTCATTTTTTATATAACCATATTCAAGTTGTCTATTTTCGCCCGTTTTAAGAAAAAATAATCCAAAGATCTATGCATTTTTTAAACTTCCATGCATTTGTTCCCGTTGAGCGGAAAGAGCGGCAAACGTTAAAATTATATTTTGCAATTATTTTTGCTGCAGGCATTTTATTTTTCAGTACAGCATACGCCATAACCAATTGCGATGAACAAGCCAAACCGGCTTTTGACTGTCCTGTCGGTTACACTATGATGTGTATTCCTGTCGGAGGAGATCATTGGGGCTGCGGGAAAGAAGTTAACGGTCAAATGGTTGAGTGGACCTCTGATTCTCAAGTGAGCGATAACACTGCGGTTCCTGTTTTTGAACAGCAAACCCCACCGGTTCCACCGGAATCACCCGTGACAAATACGGCTACACCGCCTGCCAATACTCAAGAACAAACCTCACCTCAACCACAAACGGTTACAGAAGAGCCGCCATCGCCTATTGAAGTAATAACCGAAACGTCTCCTCTAGAACAAAATTCTGTTTCCGATATACCGGTAAATACATTAATATCAAAAGCGCCTTATGTTGTAGCAGCTGTTGCGGTTTTTGTATTTTTTTGGTTAGGATGGCGTCAATGGCGGAAATGGAAAAAGAGATCGGTGCTTCCGCCGGTTGGTGGAGCCGTAGAAAAAACCGTTTGCGGAACTTGTGGCGGCTCAGGTAAGGTTAAAAGAAAAAGAATGAAGTCTGTGCCGTGCGGCCATTGCAAGCAAACAGGTAGAGATATCTGTCATCATTGCGGTGGAACAGGCAGATATGGGGTCGGCTTAACTGTGCCACAAACAGAAGAAGAGGTGCAAAGTATGATGAAATGCGACTATTGTAAGGGTTCGGGTTTTCCAAAAATTGCCATTGCGTGTTGTATGTGCAAAGGTAAAAAGAAAGAAGAATATGAAGAGATATACGAAGTTCCATGTCCTGATTGCAGGGGTACAGGCTATAGATAATATCTTAAAATAGAATTGATCATGTTAAATACAGAAAACAATTTTGCTTATATTGATGGTGCCAACCTACACAGCGCGTTGAAGGAACTCGGTTGGAAGCTTGATTATAGGCGTTTTCGTGTTTGGCTTGAAGAAAAATACGGTGTTAAAAGAGCATATATATTTATTGGTTTAATTTCAAAATATAAAGATTTATATACTCATCTTCAGGAATGCGGGTTCACGATTATCTTTAAGGAAGTTATATATGATGGTACCGGTAAGGCAAAAGGAAATTGCGACGCTGATTTGGTTTTGCAAGCAACGCGTGATTCATATGAATCTGATCGTGAACGCGCGGTTATTGTGTCTAGTGATGGTGATTACGCTAGCTTAATAAAATTTCTTAAAGAGAAAAAGCAAGTACAAATAATACTTTCTCCAAGCAGTAAAGACAAATGTTCAATATTGCTAAAACGTACTAATGTGCCAATTGCTTATATTGGCGATCAGAGGTCTAATTTGGAACTTAAAAAAGAAAAAGCCCCCGATGCGGACGGAACCGCATAAGGGTCTTTTTCGTAGTGATATTTATATTATATTAGTTTGGATATGAAAAGTCAATCAATATCCACATAGCCCTTATTAGATAATATATGATCAGCAAGAATGCTAAATTCAAAGTCAAACAGGAACATCTGGATGAATGTCTTGAAGCAATCCGCGAATTTGTGAACGCCGTAAAACATCACGAATCCGACACGCTATATTACGAATCTTTTCAGGAACCCGATGGCGTTTCGTTCACGCATATCATGAGTTTCAAGGACGAAGAAGCAGAAAAATATCACCGCAACACGGCGCATGTAAATAAATTTGTGAACATTCTCTATCCAAACTGCGAGGAAAAACCAGTGTTCACAGATGTAATTCAGATCGAATAAGTATTTCTTGCCCAGCCTAATTTCCGTAAATTAGAGCTGGGACGGACGTTATACAAGCAGATTAATAAAGGAAAACCCCGCTTACGCGGGGTTTTATGATGATCAAAATAATTTATCGTAATCTTAGTTTAACTAAGTTTAAATTTTATCGTAAAAGTAGTTCCTTTGTTCACTTCACTTTCTGCTTCTATCGTACCGTTGAATTTTTCAATTATTCGCTTTGATATGGCTAAGCCAAGGCCCGCCCCTTTTATGTTTTTATGTATTTCGTCTTGTACGCGGTAAAATCTTTCAAATATATGCGGGAGATCTTTTGCCGCAATGCCTATGCCGGTATCTTTAATTTTTAATTCGACTGTATCATCTATTTTAGTAAGAGATATGGATATTTCTTTATCTTTTTCATTGTTTATGTATTTCATCGCATTGCTCACTATGTTTGTAATAGACTCTTCTATCTGGCGTCTGTCACCGTCTATAGTAATGTCCGGTTTTATGTCGTAGTTCAATTTAATGTCATTGCTTTGGGCGACCACGTCAAAATATTCAATAAGTCCGTTTAGGGCATCGCTAAGATTAAAAGGTTTGTAACTGTAATTTTCGATGCTTCCCTCAAGGGCAGCCAATTTAAGCAGATCATAGATCAGTTTGGATACCTCATCTATTGAATATTCAAATATTTCAATATCTTTGTTATGCGGCAATTCTTTTTTAAGGAAATTTAAATGTCCCATAATTATTGTTAACGGGCTTTGCAGGCCGTGTGCAATATCTATCATCATTTGCTTCTGATCCTGTTGCAGTATTTTTATTTGAGTTGTCCGTTCCGCAACTTTTTTCTCAAGGTCATCAGAATGTGTTTTTATCTGCTCGAAAAATATCGCCTTTTGCAGGGCCACAGCTGCCTGATTGGCAAAGGTTTTGAGTAGGTTTAAATCTTCATTCGTGTATTGATCTCCCGATATCTTCTGCTCTAAGGTCATAAAAGCTAATTGCTTATTCTCTAGTAAAATGGGAATTCTCAGTTTTTCTGAGCCTTCATTTGATGCTAGTTTATCACTGAGAGAAGAACTGGTTTTTTCAGATAACAATATTATTTCTACAGCGCGATTTTTAAATATTTCCTTTAATTTGTCCGATGTTTTCTGCGCTATTTCAGATACGGTAATATTTTTATTTAATATTTCACTTAAGTCCCGCATCGCTTCTGAGTAATCATAGGTATCTTTAAAAAATATCGGATTGGTGATCTTTTTGAGATATTTATCAATTATCGGAACGCTGAATATTCCCAAAATAATTGTTAATAACGCGCTTATCTCACGTATTCCGGTTATATCTCCAATCACAAGATTTAATCCAAAGATTAGGGTCAGATATACGAAAACAATAGCACCTAAAAGTATCGTATAAATAAGTCCTTTCTGGATAACAATTTTAATATCCAAAAGTTGGTGTTTTAATATGGCGTATGCGGAAAAACCAATAAAAGCTATTGAGGCAAGCGGACCCAAAGAATTGAGGGAAAAAATTCCAAAGGCAGGCAATGTGGCATCAAAAATCACAGTACTGCTGATAAAAAGCGCCATTCCTAAAAATACATATTGTATTTGTTTACGTTTTAAGCCTGTAGTCAAGCGATAATTTTTAATGAGCAGCGTAATGCCATAGAACAAATACGCGACGGAACTAAAAGCAAAAAAGATCATTGCGGGACCGTTGACGGGTTGCAAGGATCCGTTTTTGAACTCGATATCTTTAACAAAAAGATTAAGTGGAGTAATGACAGCTAGGATCAAAAGAGGAATAAAAATCAGTTTAAAGCGCGGCTTAAGAGGTTGATTATGCGGAAATGTTTTTGTAAACAAAACAAACCCAGTAAGCACCAGTAGTGCGCCGAAAAATATGAATTGGTTAAATATAAATTTATGTGTAGTAAGCAATAACGTTAAGGCGCTAAGCCACATTGAGGCACCCCAGCAAAAAATAAAGAATGCCAGATTTATAAGACTTGTTCTGTTTTTATAAAAAACCCACAGACCAAGCAGAAAATTGATTATCGCTACTTCCATAAGGATAGCTGATCCCGAAAGAATTTCTATGTTGTATACTGTCATAATCTATAATTATTTTTATTTCAATTTTTGTATTAAAAAGCTCGTAATTACTACGAGCTAGTATTATTATATAACGAATTAAATTCGTATTGTATGGACGAGATAAGAAGCTTTGAATGCGTGAGCGCTGTTTCAAATTCCATAAGATCAAGCATGTAGAGTTTAGGGGCCGGATTCGCTGAGTAATACGGCCGGCCGTCTTCCGGAATATTTTTAATTAGTAGGGTTGCGGGAACAAGCTGTGCGCGTGCTCCGAGCGTTTGTAATCTTCTTGCGGAAGATGGTTTTGCTTCAAACATAATGATTTTTTTACCTAACGTTCTGGCAAAGATTGTTGCCGTATAAGACAACGCGCGGGATACTTCGGGTTTAATTGCAGTCCATCTGCCATATTGGACTATCATCTCTCGTTCAAACGGGAACGGTGTTTTGTTCGGGTCAAATTGCCAAATTTTCTCAAGCGGCAGTATGTCTTGCTTTGATGCCGTATCAAAACCTAATGTGCCGACAATTTTTCCGTTTTCATAAGCGATAAACAGAATCTCAGGCAATGGGGGAGGCGTTGCTTGATAGCGGGATAATGCGATCTGTGAAATAAATTCTTGCGCGTCTCTTTTCTCTTTGTGGTTTTTTGCAAGCCGAATTAAGAATATCTTATCTTTGTTGTCATTCGGCATTATTTCTTACCACCATTTTTCTCTGATTATTTTCGCTTCCATCTTTGCGGCATCAAAATACAGGTAACCAGGCATGACTGGAGCGGTAACGATAGTTCTTTTGTTTGTAGAATTTCTTAACAGGTACAAAATTGCTCTGTCCGCAACAAATCCTGTTGAAAGAGGGGGATTGGTGGCGAAAATAGAGGCTTTGCCTTCCTGCAGTAATCGCTTGAGAACTATTTTATGATCATCAGCTTTGTATTGCGGTAATTCAGGTACTAAGCCGGTCATGACCCGGTCGATAATTTCTTGTCGTGCGTTGGGGTTGCCGCTTCTGGCTGAGTGTTCGAGTTCACAAGCTTCCTCGTAAGTTAAGCCAAGCTGTTCTTCCATCGTTGCGCTTGTGGGAGTGTAAAGAAAGAGTCTGGTGCCGAAACCTACAACGTTGCAGTTCATAACCGGAACATTATAGGCTCTGGCTTTTTGGTGAAGCAGAATTCTTGCGCTGATCGCAAAAAATTCTATTTCGTCAAAAATAAGGCTGCACCCTTTAACAAAATCATCTACGGTTGTTTCCGCAATGCCTTCGGGATACACAACTATCCGGGCGTCTGGCGTAATGCGACGAAGCTCTTTTGCTGTTTCAAGGGCCTTGCTTTTGCCGATAGTGTCATAGCGCGCTGCGAATTGGCGGTTGATATTTGAAATATCAAAATCTTCTTTATCCGAAATTCTTATTTCGCCGATTCCCGCACGAAGCAATACTGCACTTAGTAAGCCACCCATACCGCCATTGCCGGCAACAGCCATAACTGAATTGCGTAGCAGTTGTTGCTCTTCTGGCGTAAGCCATCCTATGTTGCGGTCAGTTCTTTCGGCATAATAATTTTCCGATACATTTTCCGGCTCGTACACGATCTTTTTCATGCGCTTTGTTCCTTTCCGTGGCTTTCATTATCGAATTTTTTTAATACCAGAATTGCATTCTGACCACCGAAACCAAAGCTATGGTTAACGGCTATATCAATTTTTTTCTTTACCGCAACATTTGGCGTGTAATTCAGATCGCATTCCGGATCGGGTATTTCGTAGTTGATAGTCGGAGGAATAATTCCTTCTCGTATAGCTTGTATGCAGAAGATTGTTTCCAAAGCGCCTGTAGTCCCGCCAAAATGTCCGGTTATAGATTTAGTAGAACTGATCGGAATTTTATATGCATATTCTGCATATGCCTCTTTGATGGTTTTGGTTTCGTTTATGTCGCCAACAATAGTTGAGGTGCCGTGCGCATTAATGTAATCAACATCAGCCGTAGAAATTCCTGCATCATGCAGAGCGATTTTTATTGAACGAACCTGTCCCCAGTTTTTGATGTCATCGCTTTCCGGTTGGGTAAACCCTCCACCGTCTGAAGTAACACCCCAGCCTATAAGTTCGCCATAGATATTTGCGCCTCGCGCCAGTGCGTGTTCAAGTTCTTCAAGCACCAATATCGCAGAACCTTCGGCCATTACAAAGCCATCTCGTTCTTTATCAAAAGGCCTGCTTGCTTTTGAAGGATCATTGTTGCGTGCGCTTGTGACGCCAAGCAATCCAAAGAGCCAAGTGCTCAAAGGGTCAACTAAAGCATCAGCGCCGCCGGCTACGATTATTTTCTGGTATCCGTGTCGTATCCACGTTGCGCCCAGAATAATATTCATGTTTGATGTTGAACACGCGGCGACATCGCAAGTAATAATGCCTTTTGTGCCGAAAAGTACACTTACCGTGAAAGCTGCGGAGTCGGGAAGTATAGTTATTGCAGAAGTTCGATATTTACGGGACGTGTGTCTCATTTTTTCAGCTACAGCGGTTTTATCTGCTGTGTTGATATCGTGATCAAAACCGAAACTGTTCGCAGCTTCAGTGATCTTACCGGGCGTTCCTATTGATGTTCCGACACTGATGCCGGTTTCTTCAGCATATGTTTCAAAAAGACGTCCGGTGCTATCCAAGAGCCGGGCGTCAGAGAGGGCTTCTTTTGCGGCAAGAGCTGCAAAATCCACAAAACGATCTCCGAAGCGCAAGTTTTTAAGTTGCGATGGAGAAAAGTTTTCTGAAAGCAATGGTTTGTACTCATCAATATATGATGCTATCTGCGTTCGGCAATCACGTATATCGAATTGTTCAATACGTCGTACGTTTGGCCGTCCGGAAACTACGGATTCCCATGTATGTGGCATATCCTGACCCAAGGGAGTAAACGCTCCCATTCCGGTAATTACTACACGTTTGTGTTCCATTGCAGCCGCCATTTCTAGAATAACTTAGAAAGACAAGTCATTGCGCCATCAACTTTTTCAAATTCGGACAGATCAATTTCAAGCACATCAAAACCTAGATCTCGCAGTAATTTTTTAGTTTTTACGCGTCCTTTATGGATAAGTATTGCGTTTTTGGATGAAATGCAATTTGCGCCGAAACGTTCATTGCTTGGCGTTACTATAAGCCGTGAAGAAGAATCGCGGAAGTGATCTGCAATTTCTTCGGATACGGTAATAGTATCGGATGAGGGATGATATGTTGCCTCGCCTTTAAGATGCAGATAACTTTCGGGTATCTTAAAAATAGTTGTCGGATATCCAAATAAATTTCTCGCTATTTCTGCAAGTTGGTTTGCGCCTTCGATATTTGTACGTTTAGAAAGCCCGACATAAAGATGTTGTTTGGCAATCAAGACATCGCCGCCTTCAATGAAACCGGGAGCTGTTATCGAGGATACTTTATCGAAAAATGGAAGTAATATTGTTTTGATCCGTTCTTCTTCTCCGATGCGTTCTTTACGGCGTAGTCGGGTAATGATCAAAGTGTCTTCTATAATAACTGCGGGGTCTTCTACAAATACGCTATCCGGATATCTGGTATCTGAGGGCAATGTAAGCAGTGAAAAACCAAAACGGCTTAACTGTTTACAATAATTCGCATGTTGTCGCGTGGCTGACACTGAATCTACAACACCCAGATCTTTCATCCGCAATGCGCGGTTAAGATTTTGTGAGGGGAAACATATAAGGGCCCAAGTTAGGGTTTTTTGCATTCCTAACCTCCTTTCTTTTCAAAGAGCCCAATTTATTCTATCCCAAGGAGATAAAGATAGTCTCAAGAAGAGATAAAGATAAGATAAAGACAAAAACCGCCCCAGAAAGTTTTATGGAGCGGTTTTAATTATAAATTCTATGGTTTTACGCGTTAATTTTATATCCTCGTCCTACTACTGTATGAATAAGTTTTCTTGTGCCCTCCGCATCTATTTTTTTACGCAAGTTAGACACATGGGATTCAATTGTATTTGTGAAGGGGTCTACTTCCATATCCCATACATGTTCAAGTATCATTCCGCGTGACAACACTACGCCACGGTTTCTAACCAAATATTCAAGTAAAGCAAATTCTTTTTGTGTGAGATGTATTTCTTTTTGTCCGCGTCTTGCGTTGTTTTTCTTGAGATCAACTACCAAGTCCTCTATAGTTAAAACTTCGTCATTGAGTTGTTTCGGCCGACGTAAAAGGGCCCTTACTCTTGCCACCAGTTCTTCAAAAGAAAAGGGTTTGCTTAAGTAGTCATCTGCTCCGCTATTTAAGAGTTCAATTTTGGTGTTTGTATCGGCCTTTACCGAAAGCATTAGTATGGGCGTGATTTTACCTTGGCGTCTCAATTCTTTGCAGATCTCAAGACCGTTTTTGCCCGGTAGCATATTATCTAAAATTATAAGGTCATAATCGTTAGAAGAAGCTAAAGAAAGACCTTTCTCCCCATTATCCGTGGCATCCACGATAAAAAGCTCGGCCTCGAGACCGGCTTTTATAAATCGGCGTATTTTTATGTCGTCTTCAACAAGCAGTATGCGCATAGGTTTTTTGGATATTTTCACTATATATTAGCTTAAATGTAAAGTAAACATATTTTATCTTTTCTTAAGACTTTCTTTATCTCTTCTTGAGACTATCTTTATCTCTTTTATATATAATTTATAAATGAAATTCATCGATACTATCTTCCATTTATTTTCCAAAAGCGATCTTAAAAGGAGAGTATTTTTTGCTTTTGTGGATTATGGTAACGTCAATTACTGGTATGAAAATGATGAACGTGATGTAGATGGAAACATTTTAAATACGAGACAAAAATTGATTATTGATATTGAAAAATTAGCAAATTTTGTAGCTTTATTCTCTGAACAGAAAAGATTCTATTACGGATGGAATCCCAGAAGGAAAAAGAATTGGCATATAGCTATAAAAGCTGAAAAGTGCGGATTTATCAAAATAACAAAACCGATGCAGTTTATTAAGCATTATTTATCCACTGGCGAAAGTCCAAAAGGAGGATTTAATAATTCTGAAATTAAAACGGATGCAAATGGAGAATATATAGAAATACCAAAAAGTAATTTTGATGTTGAAATAAGCGTTGATGCAATACGGCTTATGGAAAAATATGATACATTCTGTCTTTTTTCTGGAGATAGTGATTTTGCTTATTTAGCAGCTTTTTTAAAGAAAAATAAAAAGAAATTTATTGTTGTTGCTTCCGGACAAGTTTTTCATACTCTTAAAGAATTTGCTGACTTATATATTAATGCTCAACAGATTAAAGTCGATATTGTTTCTATAAAAGAAACCTCGCCCCATGAGGGGCGAGGTTTGGATATCGGATCCGCCTCGGGCGGACAAGGTAGTCAATGACTACATAAATAATGTAACAAGTTATGTAGTAAAAAGCAAGTTATCCACAAATCGAATTAAGTTAGAATCGCATTTATAAACGGTTTTTTTGTTTGATTTTGTTGATATCGATTAGGATTTTAGCGCTTGAACACAAACTCAGGTTAAAATCTAACTAGAGGCCCCTTAGCTATAATATTAGGCGTTTCTTTAATTTGACTCTTAAGTTTTATGGGTGTATGACTTATGTGTTATAATATATATGATGAAAGTAGTGCAAACATTTCAAACTGAGATTCCCGTAACTTTCTATAAAGAAGAGTCTTTTTTCGTTGCTTATTCACCGGCGCTTGATTTAGCTGCCCAAGGTATAGATATGGAAGAAGCGCAAAAAAATTTCACAGAAGTAGTCGCTATATTTTTTGAAGAAACCGCAAGCAGAGGAACTTTGGAAGATGCATTATTGAGTTTAGGTTGGATGAAGAAACAACATACATTCGAACCGCCTAAAGTAGTGGAAACGCAAAATCAGAAAATCGATATTCCTATATTCGCTTAGCTATATTTGAGATGGCTAAGTTCGGACCATTAAAAAAGAAAAAATTTATCAAATTCCTCAGTAAAGTGGGGTGTTTTTTTGTAAGAAATGGCGGTAATCATGACGTATATTGGCGAGATGGAATTAACCGACCCGTCACGGTTCCGCGACATGATATGGTTTCAGCGCGGGTGATAAGATCAAACTTAAGTACTTTGGGTATATCTTTGGATGAATATCTTAAAATTATGGATGAATTATAGAAGTAAAACACGCCAAGCAATGTATTCATTAAAAACCTATTTTAAGACGGTTTTTTGTTTGATTTTGTTGATATCGAGTTGGGTTTGAGCGTGGTATTATAAGGATTATGGAAAGATTTTTCCAAAATTATAGTCAATCAGTTGCTTCTAAGTTTGCGCATTTAGAAACGAGTGAAATGGGTTATCGTACCGATTTCGAAATTCTTCTAAAAGGAATTTTTGAGTCGATAAATGTAAGACGTATTGATCATGATGCTCGCGCAAAGCAAGGCAATAAACCGGATTTTGTTGTTCTAAAAGGCGACATTCCAATTCTTTATATTGAAGCAAAAGATATTGGCGTTTCTCTAGACAAAATTGAGAAGTCCGAACAGATGACGCGTTATTTTGGTTATTCAAATTTAGTACTTACTGATTATCTCGAATTTCGTTTTTATCGAAATGGTTTAGCGTATGGAGAACCAATAAAAATCGGCGAGTATAATCTAAAAGAGAGAACTCTAATATCCATTCCTGAAAATTACGACTTACTTGCGAAAACACTTCTTGATTTTGCGCAATCTCATAAGGAGCCGATAAAAACCGGTGCTCATCTTGCAAAAATAATGGGCGGAAAGGCACAGCGAATTAGGGACAACGTTAATCTATTTCTTGGTACTGATTCGGATCAAAACAAAGAATTGATACGAGTATACGAAGCAATCAAGCAAATGCTTGTGCACGATCTTTCGTTTGAAACATTTGCTGATATGTACGCGCAGACCCTTGTTTACGGGTTGTTTGCTGCCCGATATTACGACGATTCATCTGATACTTTTTCTCGTCAAGAAGCTCGTGATCTTGTTCCTGCTTCAAATCCTTTTTTGCAACACTTTTTTGACCATATTGCAGGACCAAATTTTGATAAACGTTTGAGCTATATCGTTGATGAGTTGTGCGAAGTTTTTCAGCACGCCAATACAAAGAAACTTGTAGAGGAATATATGGACGACGCCGATCCCATCATTCATTTCTATGAAGATTTTCTAAAAGAATACGATCCAGATTTACGCAAACGAATGGGAGCATATTATACCCCGCTTCCAATTGTGAATTTTATCGTTCGTTCGGTTGATCACATTCTGAAGAAAGATTTTGGCCTTGCCCAGGGACTTGCCGATACTGCCAAGCTTCCATACGGAAAGCACAAGGTACAGATACTTGATCCTGCCGTCGGTACAGGCACATTCATCAGCGCGACCATCCGCGTTATCTATGAGCATTTACTAAAACAAAAACAGGAGGGACGCTGGCCTGCGTATGTTCATAACGATTTACTTCCTCGATTGCACGGCTTTGAGCTGATGATGGCGCCCTACACTATCGCGCATCTCAAACTAAGTCTGGCATTTAAGCAAACAGGGTTTTGGAAATTTCATCGTCGCCTCGGTATTTATCTCACCAATTCGCTTGAACAGGCCGAAACACAACCGAATCTTCTCTCTTTTGGCCTAGCTGAAAGTATTGCCGAAGAAGCAAAAGAGGCCACGGTGGTGAAAAATACCACGCCAATAATGGTGGTACTCGGTAATCCGCCCTACAGCGTCAGCTCGTCAAACAAGGGAGAATGGATACAAAATTTAATTGAAGTTTATAAAACCGGTTTAAATGAAAAAAGCTACAATGCTCTTTCGGATGATTACGTTAAGTTTCTTCGCTTCGCGGAACATTTCATTGAGAAAAATAAGACTGGTGTAGTGGCGATGATTACCAACAACTCATTCATTGATGGTATTACGCACCGTCAGATGAGAAAACATCTACTCGAAACATTTGACGAGATTTACATCCTTGATCTTCACGGCAACAGCAAGAAAAAAGAAAAAGCTCCCGATAGCGGAAAAGACGAGAATGTTTTTGATATCCAGCAGGGAGTATCAATAAACATATTTGTCAGAAAAAATGAAAACAAAACGGAACTCGGGGCTGTTTATCATTCGGAAATTTTTGGAAAACAGGAATTTAAGTTTGAAACGCTCAACAAGTCGAATATCGAGAAAGTGAAATGGACAAAGCTTGAATATACTGAGCCATACTTCTTTTTCGTGCCTAAAGATTTTGGATTGGACGGGGAATATAGTAAAGGATTTAAGATTGACGAAATGTTCAATGTTAAAGCGGCAGGAATTAAAACTCATCACGATGATGTCGTTATTGCTTATTCTGATGATGAGCTTAGGAAACAAGTTTTAAATTATTTTAAAAAGCCAGATTATCTTTTTGACGCCGAGAAAATTAAACGGATTTGCTATCGTCCATTTGATCAAAGATATATCTACTACGATACAGAAATAGTTGTGAGACACAGAAAAGAGCAAATCAAACACTCATTTCAGCCAAACACGGCCCTTCTTTCAGGAAGGCAGTCTAAATCAGAACAAGTCAACCACTTTTTTATTACAAACTTATTGTCCGAAATGAAAACGGCTGAGAGTACCACTGGCTCTTACCACTTTCCTCTCTGGATTTACGACAAGGGAACAATGGGCGCATCAGGAACCATCAAGTTTGATAGACAAGCAAACTTTCAGCTATCAATCGCCAGAAAAATAGCAGAGTGTGTGGAGATGGATTATTATCCTGTCACAGAATATGAAACTATCGCTCCCAACAAACGGCTCATCCCTAAAGATATTTTTGACTACATCTATGCCGTTTTACACTCGCCGAGCTACCGCGAGAAGTATAAAGAATTTTTAAAAATTGATTTTCCACGCGTGCCGTATCCTAAAGATAGGAAAGAATTTGAAGGGTTGGTTGCGTTCGGTCGTGAATTGCGGGAGATCCATCTACTCGAGTCGCCAAAAGTAAGCGAGTTTATTACGACTTATCCCGTTTCTGGTTCCGATGCTGTTGAGAAAATTTCCTACACTTCGACAGGCTCAGCACAGGCAAAAACAGGCAAGGTGTTTATAAACGCCGAGCAGTACTTCGGCAATGTCCCGGAAGTAGCATGGAATTTTTACATCGGCGGCTACCAACCTGCTCAAAAATGGCTCAAAGATCGCAAAGGGCGAATCTTAACGAACGAAGATATAGAACACTATCAAAAAATCGTTGTAGCGTTAGTTGAAACTGATAGGATTATGAAAGAAATTGATAAAATAATTGAAGCATGAATATAAAAACAGCTGAATTTGTAAGCCCAAAACATCCTGATAAGATTTGCGATTTTGTTGCAGATTCTCTTTTAGACGCTTTTTTGCAAGGCGACTCAAATAGCCGCGTTGCGCTTGAAGTAATGGGCGGACACAACCTAATGGTCATAAATGGCGAAGTCACCTCAACCGTTCCCATACAACATTCCAACATTCTTGAGAATGTTGGAATGTCAGCGCCCGTGTTGAATATCGAGCAGATCGTAAAAGGTATCGTTAATCCAGATTTTAAAGTTATTTCAAATATTGTTAAGCAAAGTTCGGAAATTGCTCGCGGTGTGGACTCAGGCGGAGCAGGCGACCAAGGCATAATGGTCGGCTATGCATGCAGTGAAACCGAAACCTTAATGCCGAAAGAATATGAGCTTGCGCGCAATTTATGCCGCAAGATATACGAAGTTTATCCAAATGACGGCAAAACACAGGTAACTCTTGAAGACGGAAAAGTTACAACGATTGTGGCAAGTTTTCAAAATGTCACGCATGACAAATTGCTGGGACTAACAAAAAGTATTTTATCTGCGGAAGAATATTTAATAAATCCTGCGGGGGATTGGCAGATGGGCGGTTTTGATTCAGATACCGGTTTATCCGGAAGGAAAATAGTTATAGACGCATACGGCCCGCGTGTTCCCGTAGGCGGCGGCTCTTTTTCCGGAAAAGATTATACAAAAATGGACAGAAGCGGCGCGTATATGGCGCGCAAAATTGCCGTAGATTATTTAAAGAAGCATAACGCTAAGGAAGTTTTGGTTCGCTTGGCATACGCAATCGGTAAACCGTTGCCGGTTATGGCAGTTGCAATAATTGACGGCAAAGAAGAACAGATTTCTGGCTACGATCTTTCACCTAAAGGTATTCGTGAATTTTTGCAGTTGGACAAAGTATCTTTTGCCGAAATCTCTCAGTGGGGCCATTTCGGCAACAATTTCTCTTGGGACAAATAACAATATATAAATTTTTATTATTATAATATTACAACATTTTTGAGAATATAAGAATGTTGTTCCGGATTTTTTGTTAAGAAAAAGGCGCATGCTTGTTGCATGCGCCTGTTTTGTCACGGAAGCGACATGTCGAATAAAGACGGTTATTTTTTACGAGAATATTTAAGAATCAAGCCACAGGAGAAAGATCTTGCCTAGAAATTTGCAGGCCAAAAGCAGGAGTATAACGAAGACGGGAAGCAA
>Ga0155858_121_pt1 | contig 29838 bp, 24 predicted proteins | sample RifCSPlowO2_01_FD_107512 | JGI IMG/M metagenome (GOLD analysis project Ga0155858, IMG submission 107512) | Candidatus Terrybacteria bacterium RIFCSPLOWO2_01_FULL_40_23
ATTATTTAAGCCATATCTTCCCAAATAATTTTAAAGCTCAAGTTGTAGCGGTTTCCCGTCTTGCCGCAATCAAATACAAGCTCGCTTTTGATGCTCTGCTCGCTAATAAAGATTGGATTGACGCTTTCATATCTGAACTCCAGAAAAATACCGAAATTAAAATTGATAAGGAGCAGTTAAAACGGATGAAAATAGAAGTAATAATTTCTGGCTCAAATAATGACGACCCCTCAATGCGTCCTTATACGAATGAAATTGCGCACCAGAAAATAATCTCCAGCTTTCTTTTGCCGTTTGGTAAAGAAAATGACGACGGAATAAGCGGAGATGTCGGTATTATCGTCGTTCAAAGTATGCTCCTTACAGGTTTTGACGCCCCCATTGAGCAGGTTATGTATATGGACGACATTATCCGCGAACATAATCTCTTACAAGCTATCGCTCGCGTAAACCGTGTGGACAAAAACAAAGAGGCAGGTTTCATCGTGGATTATGTCGGTATAGCAAATCATCTCCGGAAAGCCCTCTCCAATTTCAGGGACAAGGACATAGAAGAAACTTTGCAGGTAGTGAAAGACGCGGGGCGTGATTTAGACGAACTTCAATTTGCTCAATCAGCCATTTTAGATTTCTTTAAGAAATACGATATTCAAAATACGGATGATATTGATGTTTGCGTTGACCTGCTTGCAGATGACGAAGTTCGTAATGACTTTTTGGCTCTTTTCCGAAAGTTCTCAAACGCGATGGATAAAGCACTTCCAAAGCCAGAAGCTCTGAAATTTGCAAAGAACTTAAAGCAATTTAGTTTTATCGCTCAAGTAGCTCGCAACCGCTACCGCGATGAAAAATTAAATCTCCGCGACGTAAGCAAGAAAGTAAGAGATATTATTGATGAGTTTTTGGTATCAATGGGCGTTGACCCTAAAATTCCACCTACCCCGATTTTTGACGAAAAGTTTGAGTTGAAGATTAAGAAGACGACCCAAAAAGCAAAAGCCGAAGAATTGAAGCACGCCATCGCTGATTATATTGAAAAGCACGAAGACGAAGACCCAGAACTATACGCTCGGTTCAGCGAAAAACTTGAAAAAATGCTCCAGCAATATCATGAAAACTGGGAGTTGCTTGCGAGAGAACTGGAACTGCTTCGGATTGAGATGCGGCAAGGTCGTGAGAGTGAAGAAAACTATGGATTAGACCGCAAAAAGGAGCTTCCGTTTCTCGGTTTGCTCAAAAGAGAAGTTTACGGCGTAGCGGATTTATCCGAACTCAATCAAGAACAAAAAGACGTTTTGGTGCAGACCACGAAAGATATTTTGGAAAGAATTAAAACTGACACAACGCTTGTTGATTTCTGGAATAATATTCCAGCACAGCGCAGGTTAAAAGGTTTTATATCCTCACATCTTTTGACCGCGTTTAAGACGAACGAAACTATGTTCAACAAGCGTATATTATTGAGCCAAAAAATAGCGGAGCTTGCTTATCATCTCTATGGAAATTCCTAAATTCTACAAGTTAATACGTTCCAAGCGGAAAACCATAGCGCTGGGGGTTACAGCAGACGCGACATTGATTGTTCGCGCACCGCATAATACCTCGGTGGGTTATATTGAACGACTTTTGAGTAAAAAAATGGGGTGGATACAAAGAACAGTAGCTCGCGTTACGAGTCGCCCCCGCACTCCACCGAGAGAGTTTGTAGACGGAGAAAGTTTTCTATATCTAGGCAAGGCCTACAAAATGCAAGTTGATAAAAATGCCGCAAAATCTATAGTGTTTAAGAATGGTTTTATTTTGAACACAAAAGATAGAAATCGCACTCGTAGTTTAATCATCAACTGGTATAAGGCGGAGGCAAAAAGAAAGATTACTGAACGAGTGGAGTGGTGTGCGCGGCGTTTCGGACTTTCTTTTAAATCAATAAAAATCACTACGGCTGAAAAACGTTGGGGGTCGTGCGGTACGATGGGAAGATTAAATTTTAGCTGGCGGCTCATAATGGCCCCGACATCTGTCATAGATTACGTTATCATTCACGAACTTGCTCACCTTGAACACAAAAATCACTCGAAAGCATTTTGGAATAGCGTGAAAGTTATGTATTCTAATTACGAGAAAGCCAAAAATTGGCTTAAACAAAACGAGGGAACATTAACTATTTAAATTAGAAAATCCTAAAATTGAAATATGCAATTAACACAGGAACAAGAAAAAGAATTAGGAGTATATTTAGAGGATTTTCGTAAATCCTCGATGGTTGAAGATAGCAACGTAAAAATGCCTTACGATGCTTTTGACGATAAGCGGGAAGCGGCAATTCTTGACTTAAAGAAAATGGTTTTGGGATTTCTGGACGGAGATTTATCGTCGGTTGATTTTAAAGAAAAAAGCGATGCGATGAGCCGCACTTACCCATATTGGGGATTTAAGGGATTTAGCGGACAAATGCAACTGAATCAGTATGTAAATAACATTGACGATGAAGCTAAAGAGAAACGCTTAAAAGGCGCGTTGGAATTACCGAAGACACTTGACGAGGCGGCTTCAAAAATTGATGTACTTGCTGAATACCTCACGGAGCTAAAAACAAAAACCGACAACTCAAAGAGTATTCCGAGAGTAAACCAGTCATTTATGCTCTCATACTTTTGGGAACTCCAAAACCCAGAACTTTATCCAGTATTTTATGGGTCTGCAAAAAATGTTCTTGAAAATCTCGGCTTTGATTTTAAGAGCCAAAAAACCGCAGGAATTGAATATAAATACTTTGTAGAGATTTGTTATGCTATTCGCGCATTTTTTGAAGACACAAGGGGTGTTAAAGAGCAAAATCATACATGGTTTGTTGAACACATCCTTTGGCATCAATTTAAGAAGCAAAACAAAGAGGTTAAAATTGAAACCAAGAAAGATATATACACAACGAGTAAAATAAGAGCCATTAAAGGCGACGAGGAAAGTTGGATACCCCCGATTATCGCTGACCTTGAAAAACTTGCATTGAACGAAGAAACCGAATGGACAAAGAAAAGAAACATCAAGCCAGAAAAAGCATTTGAAACGATGCTCCGCTACGTATTTACAATTTTGGGATACAACGTAACCGAACTGGGTCAAGGTAGGGGCAGAGAGCCGGATGGCGTTGCTATCTCAACCGACGGACATTCTGGTTACTACGCAATTATTTACGATGCAAAGGCACGAGAAAAAGATTACTCCATTGGCACGGGCGATAGAGAAATTATTGAATATATTAAAAATAAACAAAAGGAATTACAAAAGCAGAGGGTTGATAAGGTTTCCTTTTTGATTGTTTCTTCGGAATTTTCAAATAGTCCATCGCTCGAAACTTCACTAAAAGATATTTTCAGGGTGACCCGCGTTCCCGTCATTTTATTAAGAGCAAAGGATTTGCTTTATATTGTTGAGCGTAAGCTTTCGAACGCTGACATCGACCATTCACAATTGGAAGACCTTTTTCTTGAAACGGGGATTTTAACCACCGATAAAATAGTCGATATTTTCGGATAAACTTTTAAGGAAAAGCAATAATGTAAAGAAGCATAATGAGAAACTCAATCAAGGAAATTAAAGAGTGGGAATACGGATATCTTCAATATCTTAGATACAGCTATAAATTGACCCTCTGGTTATATCTTAACAGGTGGCGAAGATTAATTGCTTTCTTAAAGAAGCATTTTGACCTCATTAGGCAGGTCTCTTTTATTTTTGTTGCGTTTATCGTTGGCATACTGGTAAATCATTTTGGTGGAGCGGGCATCAATCAAGACATAATAAGCAATTATTTGGTTGCGGTTGGAGTGATGACAGGCGGAACTATTGCAATCGTTTTCACAATTTCCATGTTTCTGCTTCAGAACGCTTCCGATTTATATTCATCGCAATATTTTGAGGTGTATATCCACGATTGGAAAGAAAAGTCTGTTTTTTACTTCGTAATTCTAATCACTATCATCTTACTTGGTGGTGGTTTGTATGTAGGAAGCTTGGAGAGTGTCTCTGAGCGGGTATCATCAAACATTATCTTTTATTCTCTGATTGCAATCGGCATTGTTTTTGCTCTTATTGATTTGCAGTACAAGAATGTTAGCCAAAAACTGAATCCATCGAATGCAATATTTTTTTTGGAGAATGAGGGAACGCGTTTTCTGAAACGAGTGCAGTATGATGCAAGGCAAATTGCCGGTATTATTCAAGCAAGAGATAACACCGCTACCGAAGGAATAGCGCTTGCCGTCGCGTATAATCGTGTACTTCAACCATTTATCGCTAATCTTGATAGACAGTTGGAAAATTTGGTTGAAATAGCAATGAAACTTTCGGACAAACAAGAGGTGCAGACCACAAAACGAGCCTTTACGGCCATCCACAATATCCTTACGCGGTTCTTTGAGGCGAGAAAAACATCGTCTCTCGCTGTTTCATCTAGTGTAAGTATTCTTGCCATTGAAAGCGATAGTCAAAAGTTCCTTACAAGCATCTTCGAACGCCTGAACAAAGCCGGAGAGAAGTTTATTAGAGAAAGCAGAGACGAGAACGCAACCTATATCATCGAAGTTTATAATTCTCTTGCAGTAAGTTCACAGACAATCTCTTTCATCGGAAGACGGGGCGAAAATCCCGTTCTTGAACTTATCGTCGGCTACCTCAACTTCCTCATCAATAACGGACAGAGGGCAAAAAACACCGAGGTTGTATATCAAGGCTCACGCGTGCTCGGCAATATCGCTGTCATTGCCGCCAATAAGGGCTACGAAGCGATATTGCACGGATTACAGGACGATATATTGAACGTCGCAATTTTCGGATTGACCGAAAAGCAGACAGTGATTGTAGACCAATGCATCAACGACCTCTTGAAGATTATTGGCGTAGTTTTTGAAAGCACATCAGTTGAGAGGAGACTAAGTTTTCGTTCCGCATTGCAACACATCGCTACGATTGCAAATAATTCTTCAATTCACATTAGGTCTGGGTATTTCCCAAATAATTTCAGTACAAAAATGAGCTTGAGTAAGGGCTACGACGGTTTACACACGCTCATTTGGGGCATAATGCAACGCTACTTAAAGCTTACTGACACCAAACAGAAAAGTGGATATCGAGGCGATATAGTTGAACTATTCGAAGAAATCAATTCTAGCTTGCGACAATTATCCGAGAATGTGAAGGATTGCGATAGCGTACTTACCGATAGTGTTGGTCGGCTTTTGTCCAACGTCAACGAGCTTATCATTGATTTGATTAGGGACAAAGAGTTTGGAGACGTGAAAGACGAGCTAATCACTCGCTTGAGATGGAACATTCATTTGCCATACTGGTTCGTTCGATACGCGATAAAGTTAGATGGCAGCTCAATGCATTTCTATGCGTTAACAGACAGCGTAACTAGAACCGGCATACTTGCTGCCGAGAAATTGAACAATAAAGAACTAATGAAAGATTGTATAGGTTGCCTGTATTCAATTACAGAACAGTGTCTCGAAAAGACGACGAGTAGTTACGGCTATGACGAACCGAGGGTGCTTGAGAAAGCTTGTTATTTGGGTATACTAGCACTCAAAAAGGGATGGAACGATGTATTTATCGAGGTCGGGTTGAAGCTTTATGACTTTGAGCTAAAATATTTCGCTAAATATTTTACCAATCTTCCTCCGGGTATAGACCAAGAGAATCATAATGTAATTAGGCTTCTGCACAAAAACCAGCTTTTTGTGGAGTTATTGAAGTGGCGGGACGACTTCGACCACGTACGCTTAAACGGTAACTTACGGATACGCGATGACGCGGAATCAATGATGTATTCGCTCATTGAGCCGCTTGATATCGATAGATTTATATTCGAGGTGTGGGGTGAGTTTTCGGCAAATAGCGAAATAGAGGACGAAAGCAAGTTGAAGTTTGCAAGGAGGCGACTCGTTCATGTCTTGAAACAAGTAAGAAATAATAAATCTAAACTCTAACTATGCTCTCAAAACAAGCAATCGAAGAATTCAAACAACTCTACAAGGAAAAGTATGGCGAGGAGTTGAATGATTTTGTCGCATCCGAAGCCGCCAATCGTTTAGTGCGCATGGTTGAGCTTGTCTATAAGCCGATACTAAAATCTGAGGAAGCTAAATATAATGAAATTAAGAAAGATGCAGAAGACGTACCCGAAGAAAAAAAGGTTGATTTTGTTAAACATCTTGTTAGCGATGCTAAGGTCAGTGAGTTTAGGGCAAAAATAGGGGAGGAGGAATTTTGGAATTTGGTAAGGAAGTCAAATAAAAAACAGACCGAAGAAAACAGTAGTTGAATGTAATGTAATTAGAGTTATGTAACATAGAAACCCGCACGATTCATCAAGGCGGGTTTTTACGTGCAATAGCGCAAAAACAGTCATTTTTCTGACCGACCCATTGTTTTAAATTCAGAAAGTAGGTTTTTTGCTAAAACTCGTTGCTCTATAAGGCAAACTTCCCATTTTTAGTTAGTTTATATACCGCAAAAAATCCACTGGTTTAGAGGGGTCATAATGAATAGGTAAATTTCTCAAATGCCCTAAAAACATGTCGGGTTTTTTCTTTTATTGCCACCTCGTCATCGTAAATAATAAGCATTTCCATTGAGCGGTGACGACTAAACTTTCTTACGTCTCTTATGTCCATAGATTTAAGCAGCTCCGTAACATAGAAGTGCCGAAACCCATGCACCGTTTTTTCAATCCCCAGTTCACGAAACAACTCTCCCATCTCACGTTTTATCATCATCGTGCTTATATGCTCGCTTTTTCTATTCCCCATACTTTTAAATAGTGCTCCGTCCGTAAGTTTATGCATCCTCATATACTTCTTGAGTGCCTTTGTTGTCGCTGGTACAAGATACACCGCCTCCTTATCATCCATTCCTTTACCCCGAACAAACATAATCTTGCGTATTAAATCAACATCCTCCACATCAAGCCGCACTATTTCAATCTGCCGCAATCCCTGAAACGCTAATAATGAAAATAGCGCCCCAAGGCGACTGTTTCTCGGCGTGTCCGGTAGGTATTGGAGTTTCGCTCCCATCAGTTGCACTTCCTTATCAGTTAGCCCTACTTTCCTATGTCGTTTACTTTGCCTAAATTGTTTTACGTTATATGTAACATCAAGCGGCAACATTCCTCTTCGTGAAAGTTCTCTTAAAAACACTCGTGCCGTAGCAAGATATTTATTTTTAGTAGCAACTGTATAATCCTCTCTCCGTGCAAGATATCGTTTGAAGTTGAGATATGTATTTACTTGAAACCCGTTCTCTCCAACGTATGAAAGAAAAAGACCTACTCGTGCAGAGTAGTCTTTCTTCGTTGTTTCACTTATATCCATCTCATCAAATATCGTTTCGGTTCTCGCTCGTGATTTATTTATTACTATTAGGTTTCTTTTTATTGTCATATTGAATGTGGGTTACTAATAACTCATGTTCTTTAAATGCTGGGGCAAGAGTAATGTAACGATGGCATTTCTTATAATCACCCTCAGAGCACATAACGCATACTTTTATGTCCCGTTTGACCATAGCGGATAGTTCGTCTATGGCATCATCAAATCCCACGTTTACGCCTCTACCACCGAGGTTTTGACCCATCCAGAGATATTTGATGGTCTGTTTGGCTAGCGCGTCTTGGAGGGCGGATTTATTAAAATGCGGGCAATAGCGGGAGAGGGGTATGGTGCGGACATCAATTAGTACTTCGATGCCGTTATTCATGAGTTTGGATATAAAAATTTCTAATGGCCAGTTGCTGTGGCCTATGGTGTAGATGGTGGGTTTTGTTTTTTTGTTCATATAATTTTGTAAATAGTAATGAACTATACTGCCATTATTAAAAATCCCTCGCGAGGCGAGGGATTCCTTTTTAATCGCTGTATTGTAGTACCAAATATAATTTACTTTCGTCTTTTATTTCTTTTTGTATGGCTGGATGTATGCGGTAAATGTCGCTAGCAGTTTGTATTCTTGTATTTATTTGTTGATATTCGAGATTCTTCCATTCAAATTTTGAAAAATTTTCTTTTGTCATCTCAATAATTACACCATTTTCGATATTCTTTTTGCCGTACTCGTCAGTTAAAGCAGTCTTATTTTGAACATTTATAGCGTTAACGTCGTCAATATTGAATGCTTCCTGACCGTACAGAACAAGTATTGAGTAGGCTTGCTTAACGAAGCTTTCCGCGGAGTATGGATTTTCATCAGTGTGCTCGATGATAACAATTTTGTCAGCAGGGTCATAATAGATGTTAATGTTATCGCGTTTTTTGAGCCCATTATCTACGGCTTGCCACAATCTATCTTCTGTCGTGAGCGGTTTTGTTAGGTCTGTTAAATTTTCTTGTGTTGTTGGGGTTTGGGTTGTCTGCGGTTGATTATTGGATTGTGGGGTGGCTGGGGTCAACACAAACGATAACAATAAGATTATCCAAAAAATCTGGAAACTTACTCCGATTGCCATCATTATCCGAATCGTCGGTTTTGTTATTCCTTGAATGTTTGAATGTTCTATTTTCGCCGCCGATTTTTTTGCGAGAAACAACGGTAAGGTGAGAAAAATTATAACTGCTCGCCAAATTAATCTAAAATATTTTTTCATAAAAGTATTTTATTAAGTTTTTATTCAGCGAGGAGTAACACAAAGCTCCCCGCCAGGCGGTGGCTTTCGCCACCACGTACTCTTTCGAGTACGCACCCTCACAGGTCTCCTGAACGAGGAGCTTTTTGCCTATGAGGGATTTATGACCATACCTCGTGTTTGTACATAAGGGTTAGGTCTATCGACTATTTTGAATTGTGTAAGTAGTTTAGCAAAAAGAGCTCTAATTTCAAGGGTTTTTGCGATGCGTTAATCGATAGATAGCATAAGGGTGGACGATGAGATGTTGTTATGCTTGTTCTAAACATTTTTTCTCCTCTTTCACTTTCAATACAGAGGGCTTCGATTCCTCGTGTATCATCTCTTTTATGCCGTCTTCTTGTTTCTTTAAATTTTTCTTCGGTAACTCCGAAGGTATAGCGATATTGGGCTTTGCCATAGGCGGTGTCCTCTCGGACTTGCTCGTAGAGCATTATCATTACATAGTTCTATTACCATAAAGGTAGAGATAAGCCGGCAACTGGCTTTGAAAAATATAATCGTTATAAAGGAGAAAAGGCTTTTTCAAAGATTGGGCTAATGATTGGAAATACTTCTTTCCAGCGAAAAATCTCTTTTTCAATGGTGTTCCATTCCAAACCCTTTAGGTCTACAGGAAAGTGTAAAACTTAAAGCAAAAAATTTAAAATACAGACATTAGAGTTTCTTATGTCCAGAGAAATAATGCGACGAGTGGCTACGGTCAGTCATTTAAGAATTAAAATAAACATAGGTTTGGGTGTGTTGAAATATAGAAAAAGGCGTGATGGGTTATTGTGAACTCAAACTCACGCCTTTTTTGAGAAATAAGGTTTTTCGCCAAGTTCAGACGCTCTCTGTGGTTCTACGCAGATGCTATTCCCTCTGTTGATGGAATGATTCATAGGTCATCAGGATAGCGTCTTCCAGTTCTTCCCACGATATTGGCATGCTGCGATGAAGAAGGTAGAGTCGTTCACAAACATTGTTTGCTTCATCCGGCGTAAACTCCTGCACCTTCTCGTGCAATTTATTTAACACTTCAGCTATCGTTTTGTCTTCAAGGCACAATCCGTATTGATTGGCGTACTGCCTTAGAAGTTTGGGGAGGCACTCACCATAACCGCTAAGAGAAATCACATTGGACACGCGACCGGCACGTTTAGCAATAGCTCGTTCTATTCCGTTGGGATCATTCGTCGTAAACAGAACAAAAATGCACGCGTCACTTTGGAGACCGTCAAGGTTTTCCATGAGCGTACTCGTCAGCTCCTTTTGCGGGGCATCGTCTTCTGTAAAATGCCGATCTTTTGCGATTAGATCGACGTCGTCGATCTGAATTAGTGTTGGCTGCAGCAGACGTGCCATACGGAATACGGTGTTGATTTTCGTCGAATCCCGGATCTCTGATGCCGGGCAGTAAAGCATCGTATATCCTTTTGGCCGAAGACGCGCGAGCAGCCCGCCGATTGTAGTCTTTCCAGTACCAGGAAGCCCGACAAGAAGATAGCCCCAGCGTTTTATGAGTGAATCTGGAGAGGCCCATGTGACAAATGCGCGGATAAGTTCATCTATACGACGCCCAGTCTTGTTGGAATACACAAGCTCTTCGCGCGTATACTCTTTCAGAGTGATTTCTTCTAGCGATTGATTTAGGATTTTGCCGCGGTAAGAATCAATCAAATACCGATCGATGCGGAGTCGCAGTTCTTCCAGGAAATCTTTGGTTAGTTTTCCGTAGATATTTATACTAAAATCGTCGCCATACGTACGAAAATATAGCACCAAGGGCGTTTCGTGGTAGCGATAAAACCCATTCCACCTGCCTGCCATAGTACGTTTTTGTCCTTTGACATACGATACAGGTACTGTTTCGCCGCTAAGCCCGTAGTATCCACGCCCGATTTCAACCAACGCGTCATTTTCCGCCAGCCACTTTTCGAGAATAAGATCAGTTTCGATATGCAAATTGGCTACGCTGGCATCCGGGAGGTCCCTATACTCCGTCGTTGTGAGACCAAGGTTCGTAAGTATCGCCTTCTGAAAATCGGAAAGTTCCGGATTGCTGGAGACGGCGATGCCCAATTCGGAAAGCGTCTCCCTGATCATTGCATCAAAGCCGGTGTAGTCTACTAAGTCTGCGGCGGGAAGTCGCTCGCCGGCAATGCGTTTTAGAAGCACTTCGCCGATGACCGCACGCAATACCGAGTCGTCAATCTTGGGACCGTCAGTTGTTTCCGGGGGGTTCTGATTCGGATTTATAAATCCAATCGGCTTTCGCATTATTTTGCTCCTTGCAGTTTTGTCAAAGATTTTTTACATTATAACAAATATAATAATATTGTCAAGTTATTGCGCTTTAAACCGATTTGCTATATTTTTAACTATAAAAAGGAACACAGAAGAAACAGAACAAAACTAAAAAAGTGCGTTTTATTCCATTTAAAATACAAGAGCAGAACCCATATCCATTTTTATTTCCCCGGCTCATTAATTTTTGTATAATTTGGTTCCAGTTAACTCGCACGAAGTCTATTAGTGTAATAGAATTGACCATTGCGAACGGTCAATTTTTTAGTTAAGCTTTTAAAAAACCTTGAAAATATATCTAAAAGGAGCATCTGGTGATTGACGCAAACTATATTTCAGGATGGCTGTCTTCAAACGGTTTAAGCATTCTGTTGAAAATATTATTTTTGCTTGTGATATACAAAGCGCTTTTGTTTTTTAAGCCATTGAGACATTTGGTTCCTGACTCCTATGAACTTCTTTTTGAACATATTGTTGAGCGTTTCTTACGCACCTTGCTTATTGTTCTTGGAGCAATTTATATCCTTCCGCATTTTGGCGTAGATACGATTCCTATTATTGCCGGTTTGGGTTTTATGGGCTTTGCTTTAACATTCGCTTCACAGCGATTAATCGGAGACATTATTTCAGGATTTATGCTTATGGCCGAAAATAAATTCACAAAAGGGGATGATGTTGAATTTGCCGGAAAAGAAGGCGTTGTAAATACGATTGGTTTGAGAGGCCTAACTTTGATCGATAAGAAAAACGGGAGAGATCATTTTATTCCTTATGGCGATATCAGGACAATAAGCAAAAAATTAATTAAAGAAACTGATGGGCAGGAGGGCACGATATAACATGAGCAGATATAAATGCGAATTTTGTGGTTCGATAATGCCATATAGCGCAGCAGCCAAGCATTTTAAGGAGAAACATCCCGATAGGTTTAAACAGAGAGAAAATAGAAAATTTGCCAGCGTATGGAATCCCAGGTTTGAACAAGATTTTGCTCTAAAGGACGTTTCGATAAGCTTGGTGCTATTGAGTATAAAATGTCCTGCTTGTGATGAAGAATTATGTTTGATCGCCAATGACGCCACCAAGAAATTTGGTTATCTGTGCGCCAACAGTAAATGTAAAATAACTATTTGGACGAGAGAAGAAAACGCCGATGGTTCTGAGCGTCTGGTGCCGTATGTAAATAAAAAATAATCCTTTGGAATAATACCAAGGGATTTTTTATTAAGTTTTGCCTTGCTCTAATTTTTAATCAGGGTCGGGTTGCTTATTTTATTTTAATAATATACGCTAAATTTCATGACCGATTTTGAAACAAGACCAATTGCATTTTTAGATACAGAAACAACCGGACGCCATCCGGGTATTCATGAATTGCTCGAAATAGGCGTTGTTATAGCTAGGGGGGATAATTTGGCGATGATAGATTCTTTTGAAGTAAAAGTTAAACCGGAGCATCTTGAATTAGCTGAGCCTGAGGCTTTGGCTATAAATCACTGGAGTGAAGAAGCGTGGAAAGACGCCGTGCCCCACGCTGAAGCCGTCCGTTTATTTTGTGAGAAAATCCGAGGAGCAACCCCAGCCGGATGGAATGTGGCTTTTGACCGGGCTTTTCTTGAGCCGGCCATGAACCGCTTAGGCATAGTTTTGGATGATTATAGTTTGGATTATACTTGGCGCGATATAAAAATGGATTTTATCAGATGGGTTTATTTGACTAAACAGGAAGATAAATTCGGCCCACGTTTTAGTTTGGGCAGCGCAATGCGCGAATTTGGAATTTCTACTGAAGACCACCATCATGCTTTGCCGGATGCTATGGCCACATGGCAGATGGCGCAAAGATTGGAAGAAGAATTTAAAAAAATGATCAGATAACGGAAAGCAAAATACTTGCGCTTAAGATATATTTGTTGTTAAATAAATAAAATAATTCCAATTGCACTTTTATAAAAGGGGAAGCAATGTCTCATGCGTGGGTACCGGCATCACCCAATACCATTAATTTTCTCGAAACCGTTACTTCAGAAAGCGTGAATTTACTTATAAGTGAGATAGAAGAAATGCATAAAGGCATTAAGAACGGTGTCAGTGTTCAGCTGCTAATAAATAGTAACGGTGGCGAAGTTAAGTCGGCAACCGCTTTTTTATATAAGATTCAAGAATCCGGAATTCCCGTATCCACTTACGGATATAGTATAGAATCCGCCGCGCTCCTTATTTATCTTGCGGGCACAAGCAGGTTTGCTCATAAAACAAGGACAAGATTTTTTCTTCACGAAGTCAAAGCTCATATTGATGGCGAGTACGATGAACGCGCCGCCCTCGATCTTGCTAAAGAAATGAAGAGACTTAACAGGATTTTTGCTGAATGCGTTGCCGAAAGAACGAACATTGAGGCAAAAGATGTTTTGAAATTGATGCAGGAAAATACCTGATTGGATGTTGAAAAAGCCAAAGAATTAGGCATTGCGCACGAAATTACAGGTTAAAAAGTAAAATAAAACGCGTTTTTTAAAACGCGTTTTTAAATTCCGTAAAAGATATTATAAAATTCAGACCACAATTACAATCGTTTGTGAAGCCCTATAAAATAAGGATTTTCTATTGACACTATATATGCTTTATTTTAGAGTTAGATTAAATCAATCTACCTTGAAAAGATAACAAGGAGCAAAGGAAGAAACAATGTCCGCAAACCGAGGTATTGCAATGAATGAAAACCCTGAAAGCCTTGAATCTCATCTTAGAGAAGTTCTTAACGGGACGCGGCATTTTGAAACAGCTGCGCAGACTATCGCTCGTATGATGCTTGAACTTGGCGTAGAGAAAGTCACGCGTGGCGGAAAAACTACGTATGACTTTCCATTTTTCCGGCAGGGTGCTAAGCACATTGTCGGCTGGTATGAAGAGACGAATCAGTTCGTTAACTTCGTGCAGGAAGCCGCGCGTGGTGGCTCAGGTGCCGAGCAAGCATTCGTTCTCGTAGGAGAGCCAGGTAACGGCAAGACATTTTTCGTTGAGTACATCTGTTATAAGTATCGGAGATTTCTTTCCAAACCCGAGAACAGAAAGTACACCATCGAATTTATCAATCTTAAAGAACTTGGCACATACGGGAAGATAAATGTAATCCAGTCCCAGACCTTTGAGGATCCGTTGATTCTTGCGATGAACCTTTTTGAGTCGCAGGAAGATAGCAGAAAGCGTTTGCTTGGTCTTGGTTTCAAAGAAAAGAATTTGGACAGGATCTATCACATGTGGCGGCCCCTTGGCGCGTGCACCGAGTACATCTGGAATGATATTCGCCATCATTACGAAGGCGATATCGAAAAGATGCTTGAGCATGTGCGCATTGTGCCGGTTCCGATCGCCGAGAGTTTGGGAATTGTTACGGGCAAGTATTCAGCCAGAGATAAGATCACTTCTTCGGCCACGGATCTCCTTGGTGAAGAAGATCTTTCGCGTCTGCTTAACCTTGCCGATACTTCGAATCCTTACAAATACAACGTTCGTAGAGGCGCTATTGCTCGAGTGGCTGGTGGCGGCATTCACTTTTCAGACGAGATGTTCAAGAACAAAAAGGACCTTGTTCAGATCTACCTTCAGGTAATCCAGAACAGGACCATTGAACTTGACGGCTATAAGTGGCCGATCGACTGTCTGGTCATTGCGACAAGCAACAACCACGAATTCAACCGGTTCATCGCCGAAAAAGAGGAAGGCCCGATTAAGGACCGTTCCACTATGTGCTATGTGTCTCACAACACGGACTATAAACTTCAAGAGGCGTTGACCGATTACGCGATCGGTTCTGAGAAAAAGTTCACTGTTACGGGTCAAGATCTGCATGAAGATCCTAACCTAAATTATGCACTTTCAGTTGCAGTGACATTGAGCCGTCTTCCGCATACCAATAAGCTGACACCTGTCGAGACTATGAAGCTTGAAGCTGGCGAAGTTGCCGGCGAGAAGAGCGTTCGTACATTGATTGAAGTCAAGGATATGCTTAACGCTAGTCAGGATGTCACCAAGCGTTGGGGACAGAAGGGCATTGGTCACCGGGGTCTCGGTCGTATTGTTCAGCGCATGCTGACGATGTCGGAGACTCACGAAGGCGGATGTTTGTTCGCGCGTGACGCTTTCAAAGCGGCCGAACGTGAAGTTATCGACTACGTGGCCGAATCGGTCGACCGCGAGAAATTCATGAAAGACTTGCAGACCGCACGCAGACTCTACAAGGAACGCATTAAGACCTCGATCTTTAACGCTTATCGTGATGACCCGAATGCGATCAGCAAAGATGTCATGGACTATGTTAACATGGTCATTGGTATCGATTCTGATCAACTCGGCGCAGATAAGATCTGGCGATATATTGATCCGCAGACCAAAAAGTTGAAGCCTATCAAGATCGACGAGCGTTTTATCGAAAGTGTCGAGGCTCGCATTGGCCTTAGCAATAAGGAGATGCGCGAAACCTTCCGAACCACGATCCGAAAGGTCTATGGCCAGAAGGTCGCTACCGATCCGAACTATAATTTCATGGATAACGAAGCCTTAGTCAAGGCCGTGACGGATGTCCGTCTGGAATCCGAAGTGGCCGGGGCTGCATCTTTGGCAGGCGCATTGGCCAACAGGACCAATGAAGAGAACTTGCGTATCTACAACCGCATGACCGATACTATGCTCAACAAGCTTGGCTACTGCAGGACTTGCGCTCAGAAGAGCATCGAGTACTTCTGCGAGAAAGTAGACGAAAGTTAATCATTAAACAAAATCCCTCATAAAAGAGGGATTTTTATTTTTTATTTTGCCGGTAAAAGCTCTTGAGGGCTTTCTTTTTGTGCCGATATGCGTTAAGACAATGTTAAGTCGAGTTTTGCAAGAAGCAAGCTCAAAAAAGACCCTTGAAAATCTAGAAGGAGATTTTAATGTCGAATAAGTGCGTTACTCAACTTGATAGATATGGAATGGAACTTGCCGCAAGAGAATATTTGGAGCAAAAGCTTGGTCTCAGACCTTTGGGCCGCGCGCGCAGTAAATTTTTGGCTTTGGAACCTCTTGAAGATCTAGTGAAGCGTGACGAAGATCGCGTGAAAGACGGTTTTTCAAAGAAGATTAAGTGGCGCAGAGAAATCCTCGGGCGTGGCAAAGTTATCACTGTGCCATATGTCGAAGAAGAGAAATTGGTGCACGGGGAATTCCAACCCAAGCGTGTCGTCACACTGGCACAACTTTTTGATGATGAAGATGAACCTGAAGATCTCGCAGAAGCTCCCGGCAGTGGGTCTGGGGAAGTGGGAGAGGTTATCGGCGAAATGCCGCTTTCTGTTCAAGGCAGCGACGGTGATGGTGACCAGGAACCGGGCGATGAAGGCGCGGATCACATCGAAGAGGACGCCTATCTTCTCGGTAGACAACTGAGCGAAGAACTTAAGCTCCCGAATCTTTCGGAGAAGCGTAAGCGTTTTCCGACGAATGAGTATACCTTTGATCTTACAGATCGCCACCGTGGTTCGGGACAGGTTCTGGACAAAAAAGAAACTTTGAAGAGGATCGTTAAGACGAACTTACAACTTGGGATAGTGGACAAAGACAATATTGATGCTGCCGACATGATCGTCGGGCCCAACGATAAAGTCTATCGCGTCCTTTCCCGGGAGCGTGTCTACAAGTCCAGAGCCGTTGTGTTTTTTGGACGAGACTATTCGGGTTCCATGTTTGGGGATCCGACAAAAGCTCTCGTGGCGCAGCACCTTATGATATATTCATGGCTTCTGGTGCAGTACGACAAACTCGTGATCCCGAGATTTATTGTGCATGACACTGTTGCCAGAGAAGTGTCGCCTCGTCAATACTTCGCGCTTAATTCCGGAGGCGGAACACTTATTACTTCTTTGTATAAAAAGATTAATGAGATCGTTGAAACGGAAGGTTTGGCCGAAGATTATGATATCTTCGTGTTCCAAGGCACTGACGGCGACGATTGGGATCGACGCGGTGATGCGGTTGCTGAACTGAATAAGATCCTGGGTTATGCGAGACGCGTAGGTGTCACGTTGTTCAAGCATCCGTACCTGATGGCTTCAGGCGGCAAGACGACGTTTGAAATATATATTGAAACGGCTGGCATCGAGAAGCGAAGTGATGTTTTCCGTATGCATGCTATGCCGGGCTTTAACGTGAGCGATGAAATGAATCTCAACGCGCTTAAAGCTCTTATCGCGCAGGATTAAGGAGAAAACATCATGGAACTACTTGATCTTGCGATGAAAAAGGAGATGGAGAAGTGTAAGCGTATCGCTAAAGATGCGGGCTTGCGGTTCTCTAATGACACGCTGGAGTATATCGTGACCAATCGCGATATGCTTGAACTTTCGCCTAAGTTGATGATACCGACCTTGTACGATTATTGGGTGCATGATGTTGAAACGGTCCAGAACAATTGGATCTACGATATCGTTCCCCACAATCCGTACGAGGCTGTTATAAATACGCGTCCGCCAATCTCTTACTATAACCAGGACAATGCTGATTGGTTCAATGTGATGATTTTTTATCACGTCTTGGGTCATATCGATTTTTTCCAGAATAACATTTTCTTCAGGAATACCGGGTACGATGATTTCTGCGGGCAAGCGTTGGCCGACAAACGGCTCATCAATAAGATCCGCGAGGATCTTGGAGCTGAGAAACGTTGGGTCGATTACGTAATTGAGTTCTCGCGTCTGATCGATAATTTTGTCGGATATTTTCCGGAATTGGAGAAGATCGACAAGGACGATTCGCCCGGAATGTTCGGCATAATTTCTCCGAAAGTTGATTTCTACTTCGGCAAGTTCCTTCGGGAATTGCACGAGGCAAAAGCGCTAGACCTGAACTTTTATTATTCGGAGATAGATAGATATAATCGATATATCGAAAGCGCGGGAAAGAAGAACGGAGAACGGATGTTCTTCGAAGACAATATCCTGCGCGGAAGATTTCCTGAATTCCAGGCCACTTTTAAGCAGTGGCTTGAAAAAGGACAGAAGCCGAAACCTACGGATATCTTCGAGTATCTTTGGGAACATTCAGAGTTTCTCAATAAGAACGAGAACAAATGGATGAAAGAAGTCATGCAGGTGGTCCGCAGAACATCTCTTTATTTCCAGGGTCAGATCAGGACCAAGATCTGCAACGAGGGCTGGGCCAGTCTTTGGCATCAGCGTTTGTTCATCCCGGATGAGCGAATACGCACCCACGAAGTGGATTTTGCTAAAGTCGACTCACGAGTTACGGCCGACCCGCGCATTGGCATCAATCCATATGCTGTCGGCAAGCATCTCTTCGAGTTCATCGAAGATCTCGCGCGCAAAGGCAGGTTGTCGCCTGATTATCAGCTGCTAAAGGACATTGAAGCAAGAAAGAATTACGACGCACAGCACGGTGAAGCAATTGGCCGACAAGCTCTGTTTGAGGCCAGACGAATCGTTGATGATGCCACGCTGATCAACTTTCTCTCCGAGAAGGATTTCCAGGATTTCGTGGACAAGTATCAGCTCTTTGTTGTTGGTGCGCGTCCCCATCCTGAAGATCCGGATAAGGCTGAATTATACATTAAGACCAAGGATGGCAAACGCTATCGCGATTTGCTTAACGCGTCTTTGTATCATCCGCCATACATTGAGTATGAAAGCAAGTCCCATGGGCCGCAGCTTTACCTAAATCATGTCTACGAAGGCAGGAGCCTTGTCACGAAATATATTCCGGCAGTTCTGGCAGGCCTAAGCTTTTTTACCGGCCGTGACGTTAGACTCGAAACGACCGAATATGAACTCGTACAACCTCCGAACCGATGGGCTATGATGTTTGATCCGGATTATAAGCCGGAGTACGAGATATTGCGCGTATTGTACGTGTATTCGAAGCAGACTAAACAGATCAAGAAACAAATTCTTTAATTAATATCTTAATAGTCCCTCTATAGAACCGAGGGACTTTTTTGTTGGTCGCATATTGCCAAAAGGGTCTTCCATTTTGTATAAATTTAGGTTAAGACTAAGCTAACAGTGAGTTCTGTTTGACGCAGACTCGTTAAGTACTTTGATACATTGTCATCAAGGAGGTATCGGTGTGAGTAACCAGGATAGTTCTGCTTTCGATTTTTTGCAGAAAGAAATGCAGCGCAATAAACAACGCATTGACCGGAGCTTTGAAGAATATACCGAACTTATTAAGGAAAATCCTCGGCGTGTTCTGCGTAGTATTTCCCAGTTGTTTTACGATATGGTGAAAGCTAACGTTCGTGAAGAAGAAGATATGAATTCCGAAGATCGGGAATCTATCGGCTTTGTTCGATACGATTGTTCGAAATTGTTCGTTGACGGAGCGGATAAGCCGTTCTTTGCGGATACGCCTTTTGCCAACAGGTTCATGCTGCAGATCGGAACTTTACGACAAGGCATCCAGCAGAACAGGATACATGTTTACGACGGTCCGACAGGTTCAGGAAAGAGTACTTTCCTAAATAATCTTTTGCGGATGTTCGAGGTTTATACGAGCACTCCCGAAGGATATGCCTTCGAGGTGCTTTGGGATATAGATGAAGCTGTCATCAAAGACCCAGCAAAAGAGAACAAGGACCTGCAGCTTTCTGTGCGGAATGTTGATGAGGTGCCCGACAGCGCCTCAAGTCAGAAGCAGCGTTCAGGGGGGAGCTTGCGGATTTCTTGTCCGAGCCATGACTATCCGATACTTGTCATCCCCAAGGAATACCGGTTCCGTTTCTTTTATCATTTGCTCCCGACCAGGACAAAGAAAGAACGAGAGATCCGAGATTATATTCTTAGGGAGAAAGAATACGAATGGCTTTTCGGCGGAGAGGCCTGCATTGTTTGCAAGTCGATCTTCCAGTCTTTGTTCGACAGACTAGGTTCTTTGGAAAAAGTTCTTCAGATGATGCGTGTTCGAGTGGTTCGTTTTGACCGCAGAGTTGGCGAGGGTATCACGGTTTTTAACCCGGGAGACCCTACCTATTTGCAGTCTTCGCAGCCCGCGATGCATCTTCCGAAGGATCACAATACCGATCATTCGTTACAGGAACGTCTTGACAGGCTTTTCGGGGAGAATGCCGTACGATACAGTTATTCGCCTCTTGCAAAAACGAATAACGGCATTTATGTCCTCATGGATATTAAATTGCATAATAAAGATCGTTTGCTTGAACTGCATAACGTTCTGAGTGAAGGTATTCACAAAGTCGGTGATGTTGAGGAGAATATTAATTCTCTCTTCTTCGCTCTTATGAACCCGGAAGATAAGAAGGTGATCGAAGATGCTAAGATGGAATCCTTCCAAGGAAGGATCCAATTCAACACCATCACGTATGTTCTTGAGCCAAAAACCGAAATAGATATCTACTGCAATGTTTTCGGTCAGTCTATTGAAAAACATTTTCTGCCACGGGTGCTTGATAATTTTGCGAGAGCTGTTGTTGGTTCACGGATGAACCAGGAATGCGTTCCGCAAAAGGAATGGATTCCTGATTTCAAGAAGTATAGCCGTTATTGCGATGGGTTCGGGCTTCTGCTCAGAATGGAACTTTACAGCAATAACATTCCGGTTTGGCTGTCGGAAGAAGATAAGAATAAGTTCAAGGCGGAAGTGCGTCGTGCGGTCATCGGCGAAGGACTGAAAGAGGGGATGAAGGGCTTTTCAGGCCGTGAATCCATCGCGTTGTTCAGCGACTTTTTCGGCCGGTACTCTAATGACGAGAAGCTTATTACCATGAACGACGTGGTAGAATTCTTCAAGCATGGCATGCCGAAACTTATTCGCGATCAGAAACTTCCTCCCAAGGGTTTTCTTGACTCGCTTGTTGCTTCGTACGACTATGCCGTCCTTAATGAAATGAAAGAAGCGTTGTATTTTTACGGTAAAGATCAGATTTCCCGCGATATTCTAAATTTCCTTGAGGCAACTAACTATGATTTTGGCGACACCTTCGAATGCCGTTATACGCACGAAGAGGTTCAAGTTACCGTGGATTTTCTGAGACTTATGGCAAACCGACTTGCCGGCCGGGGCGCAAACGTGATTGAGGCGCAGAAGTTTGCCCGTGATATTCAGAAGAAGTACGTGGTTGTCGTGGCGAGTCAGGGAACCGAAATTATCAAGACTGACCTTTATCGCGAACTTTTTGATGCCTATGTACGCCGATTGAAAGAGAACGCTCTTCAACCCTTCATGGACAACAAGAATTTCCGCGAGGCCATCAAGGCATTCGGTACCGAGGACTTCGATTCACACGACGCCAGGATTAGAGAGCACGTCTCGCACATGATCGAGAATCTTATGAAGAATTTCGGTCATAATGAGCAGAGCGCTAAGGAAGTAAGCCTTTACGTTCTTGATAAGAATCTGGTGAGCAAGTTCGCTGAGGCGGCTCAAACTACTCAGCCGAAGGTTCCTTTTGGACGAATATTTCCTTAAATAAATATTAAATAGCCCCGCAAAAGCGGGGCTTTTCTTTTCTGTGCCCCCACACCTATTTAATATTAACCGTTAATTTAAAATTACGAGTTTTATATTATTTATGGTTTTGTTTGAACAATGACCGAATTATTAAATAGGTGTGGGGGTAAACTGGTCAAAAAACATCATTTCGACATACAATATAGGTATGGATTCAAATAATTCATTAAATGCTTTAGCGGCGGATAAGCCGTATTTATTTTGGGGCAAGACAACTGATGTTGCCGGAACTAGAAGTCGTATTATATGGCGTTTTTTCGAAATGCTTGCCGGACTTCTTTCATTTGGCACGCTTATTTTGCTTACTATTTTTTCTTTTTTGTTGCCTGCCGCAGTTGCTGTTTTCGTGATAATTTTTGATGTTTTGTGGCTTATGCGCGCCTTATCTTTATCTCTGCATTTAATAGTTTCTTACAGGAAAGTAAGAAAATTTTTGAAAATTGATTGGCTCAATAAACTAGAAACCGTAAAAGAATTTAGTTCAGAGATCGAATTAACCTCATGGAAAGATATTTGGCATTTAATAATTTTGCCGATGTATAAGGAACCAAAGGAAATTATTGAAGAAACGTTTCGGGCGTTAGCTAAAAGTAATTATCCGCATGAACGCCTGTTGGTTGTTGTGGCGACCGAAGCTCGGGGGGGAGAGGATATTGAGACAATGGCAAAAAATATTGCGGACAAATATAGGAATGATTTTGCCGAAATATTAGTTACTTCTCATCCGGCAAATATTCCGGGAGAAATAGCCGGGAAAGGATCAAATGAAGCGTGGGCCGCGAAAGAAGCCACTAAATTATTGGTACAGACGCGCGGCATAAACCCAAAACATGTTATGGTCTCTTCTTTTGATATAGATACGCGCGTTTATCCTCAGTATTTTTCTTGCCTTACGTATACTTTTTTGAATTCAGAAGATCCTTTGCGTACGAGCTATCAGCCAATTCCTTTATATAATAATAATATTTGGGAGGCGCCAATGTTCTCCCGTCTTGTTGCAACCGGAAATACAATATGGCAGTTGATACAACAGGTGCGTCCGGAACAAATGGAAACCTTCTCTTCACATTCCATGAACTTGGATTCATTGATAAAAATAGGTTTTTGGAATACGAAAGTGGTTTCGGAAGACTCGCTTATTTTTTATCAGGCATTTTTAGCTTTTGAGGGGAATTATAAAGTTAAACCTCTTTTTTATCCCGTATCTTTGGATGCTAACATCGGAGAAAATCTTATTTCAACGATCGGTAATGTTTATCGCCAGCAGAGAAGATGGGCTTATGGCGCAGAAAAAATACCGTATTTGTTTTACGGTTTTTTAAGAACAAAGAAAATTTCTTTACGCAAAAAACTTTTTCATTTATGGGTAATACTTGATGGATTTTGGTCCTGGGCATGTAGTGCCTTGATTATTTTTGCGTTCGGCTGGCTGCCTACAACCGTTGGCGGGGAGGAATTTAAATCTACCGTACTCGCGGCAAACCTTCCTTATGTTACAAGTTTTTTACTCAGCATCGCGATGTTTGGTATAGGCGTTAATGCTCTTGTGAGCTTTCTTTTGCTTCCGCCAAGACCCAAACATGTCTCATATTTAGCTCTTTTTAGTTTTGTTTTACAGTGGGCGTTTTTACCGATAATAATTATAATTTTTGGTTCTATTCCAGCATTAGATGCGCAACTAAGATTGTTATTTGGAAGGTATATGGGTTTCTGGGTAACTCCAAAGGGAGTTACCCAGAAACAGGGAAGAGGTCGGGAAACCGTTTAAGGTTTCCCGCCTGCCCCGACGTACGTCGGGGTGAAGCGGAATTATTCAAACCGAGGGGTTTTCCGCCTAAGGCGGATCCGCCCCTGGAGGAGAAGGAGGGTCGATGCATAGCGGTCCGACGTTTTTGTGGTCACGCCTAAAGTCAGAGTAAATAAAAGAATATAACTATTTAAGAAAGATGCAAATTTGCGCTAATTTTGGCTATCCTCCTGCTTAGTTGAGGATATTGTTTCATGTTCGGATCAAGACGCAAAAATTCTTTTGCGGTTTCGCGCGATTTTTCAACAAGCGCAACATCCTTTAAAGCCTTCAGTATTATTTCAGAAAGTCCCGCTTGTCTGGTTCCGAGGATTTCTCCCGGCCCTCTTATTTCAAGATCTTTTTGTGCCAATTCCGGACCGGAAGTGAGCCGTTCAAAAGCTTTGAGGCGTTTGCTGCCTGCCCTGAGCGAAGTCGAAGGGTTACCGCCTTTTTCAATGATCAAAAAACATTTTGATTCATATTCGCCTCGACCTATTCTGCCGCGTAACTGATGCAGTTGGGCGAGGCCAAAACGGTTCGCTCCTTCAATTACCATTACTGTGGCATTGGGCACGTCAATACCCACTTCAATTACGGTCGTGGCCACAAGAATATCAATTTTACCTTTCTTAAAAGCGGACATTGTTTCATCTTTTTCTTTGGCTTTCATTTGTCCGTGTAAAAGACCGACTTTAAGTTCGGGAAATATTTCTTTAGCTATTTTTTCATATTCAATTTCAGCAGCCTTTAAAGCCATTTTGTCCGATTTTTTAACTAGCGGATAAACTATAAATGCTTGATGTCCCGCAATTATTTCCTTGCGGACCAGCTCATAGATTTTATTTATTTCTTCGATGGGAATTATTTCAGTGGTTATTGGTTTGCGTGTTTGCGGCAGATCATTCATCAGTGAAAGATCGAGGTCGCCAAATATTGTCAGAGCTAAACTACGGGGTATGGGCGTGGCTGTCATAGTTAAAAAATGCGGGTATAGAGTATAGGGTTTAGGATGCAGTTCTTGTTGCATTTTGCTTAAAATTGAACGTTGTTCCACGCCAAATCGGTGTTGTTCATCAACTATTGCTAATCCAAGTTTTTTGAATCTTAAAGGTTCATTAGTCAAAAGAGAACTTTTGGTTGCTTGCCCTGAGCTTGTTGAACGGGTTGATTTTCCTTGGGCGCGTTTGCTTATTAATGCATGCGTTCCGACCAAAACATCTATTTCTCCGTTTTTTATTTCTTTAAATAATTTTGGTTTAGCTATTGGCATGCTGGATTCAGTCAGACGTTTTGGCGTTATTTTTGAAGTCGAGCCGGTAAAAAGACCAATGCGAAGTTTAAAGGGCGTAAGCAGGCGCGCCAGTTCTTTAAAATGTTGTTGTGCAAGTATTTCTGTCGGCGCCATTATTACAGATTGCCATCCGGATTTTGTTTGTCCTAAGCTTGTTGAACGGGCCGCGTTAAGCATCGCTAGTGCCGCAACCAGTGTTTTTCCGCTGCCTACTTCGCCAATAATTAACCTATTCATAGGCGAAGTTTTTTCCATATCTTTTAATACCTGGAATGCGGATTTTCTTTGGCTTTCGGTAAGATCCCAAGGCAGGCGTTCCAAAAAATCTTTTATTAATTCAACATCCATTTGTATGGGCGCGGCTTTGTGGTTGCTCATGCGCAATTTTGATTGCAATGTTGCGCATTGTATCAGAAACATTTCTTCAAAACTTAGGCGCTCAATTGCTTTGTTAGCCTCATCTAAATTTTTTGGCGCATGCGCTTGCCGTATAGCCAAGTTTATATCAAGCAAATCGCCTTTGGTTATTACTTCCTGGGGCAGTGTTTCTGGAATTTCGCCAATTCGTTTTAATGCTTGGGCGATAATATATCGTAACCACCGGGAAGTTACCCCTTCGGTTTCGGGATAAATAGCAAGAAGAGGTTTGTCCTCTGTTTTTTCGATAACGATTTCAGGAGCCTCAACACTTCGACCCGGCTCAGTGTAAATATTCTCCCAGAAAGTTACGCCTATATAATTGCCGTTCTTGCCCGCAGTATATTTTCCGGAAGCAAAGATATATTTTCCTTCGTTAAGTTTATGTTCAATCCACGGTTGGTTAAACCAGACCAGTTTTACGCTGTCGGTGTTATCACTTACTAAGGCTTCAATAATACTCATTCTTTTTTTCCACGTCCGTGTTTTTTCTATTGACAGTATTTTCCCGGAAATATTTACTTGCTGGCCGATTTGTATATTTTTTATCGGAGTGATGGTCGAAAAATCTTCATAGCGGCTTGGTAAATGCCATAAAAGATCATTTATGCTGTATATTCCAAGACCCCGCCTTAAATTTTCAGCAAAAGCAGGGGACACAGTAGCGAGCTTGGTAACTGGGTCGGTTAAATTAAGGTTAACCATATTGCTTGATTTATTATGTAATTAAATAAATAATGGCAGCTCGTCCTGAGCGAGTCGAATGAATAAGTTTTGTAATCGGGTCTTGTAAATTCAGAGGAGTCATATTGTTACTTTAACATTTGTTTACGATTTATTAAAAATAATAATTCCGGCATTATGAGTTCAAGTAAAGAAAAAGCTTCTCGCAAGAGCGAGAAGCTATTATTATTGAAATTATTTGTGGTCGTTTAATTAGTGAATGGAATAGCGAGAGCTCTTAAAGCTCGTCATTGTTTTGTCCCACAAAGACATGATGGCAGTATAAATAACTATAAGCAGAAGAGTGAAGATAAAAAGCAGGGCAGGCGCGATGATATTCCATGCTACGTGAATGCCGAAGCTCGTCCAGATGGATTGGTTCACAATGCCGTAGTATCCGGCCAGCACGCTCAAAACGAAAGTAGCAACAAAGCGGTACGCTTTATGTGCAAGAGTTTTCTTCCTCTCTTCTTGAGAAATCAGGTGTATCAGCGCAAAAAGGACGCTTGAGATCAGTATGCCATACCAGGCGAACGAAGTCATTGCGCCAAACAAGATGATGAGTGGCGCGCGGAAGATCAATTCCTCGACCGCGGGCGCAAATACGTAGTACGTCGGAGCACCAACCGTCAAGAGAATTTTTGCTACATTCTTTTCCCGCCACTCTTCGTTCGTGAAGTTGTCTCCGAGCCGCCTCGCGATCCACTTCAGGTAGAGGAATGCGATACCGGCGATACAAGCTAAGGCCAAAATAGACGGAAGGAATATATAAATTCTTTCCACTTGGCAATCTCCTTTTTAAGGAACGGATCGATTTTGTCTGAGCGACACGTTCAAATCTAATTTAAGATAACATATTAAAGCATTAAAGTCAAATATAATAAAAAACTACTTCATAACGAAGTAGTTTTTATATATTTTTGCTTCATCCCTTTGGGCTAACGCTCCTTCAATTTTTAGGAATTTGAACGGACCTGCCCGCCAGAGGCGGGCATCTCAATTTGCTAGAGTTCGCTGTTGCGAACTAAGCAAATTGGATGTGCCCTCGAGAGGAATTGCCATAGCGGCCTGCGAATATAATGAGCAGTTTGCCGCTATGAGCATCCGCCTCAGGCGGACAAATGCGAACGTAACCATTTGCGACCTTGACCACTCTTTAAAAATTGTTCACGTTTCTTCGCCTCGATTTCTGTTAAAAAATTCTCTTTATGAATTAATTTTAACGGTCTTCTGTTATATAACGATTTAGTTTTACCGCTATTGTGTTCTTTAATTCTACGGTTAATATCGGTTGTAAGGCCGATATAAAAATTCTCATCTTTTAAACTTATCAAAACGTAAGTATGCCACATAGTGTATGGCCCGCCAGAGGCGGGCATCTCAATCTGCTACAGCTTGCAAAGCAAACTAAGCAGATTGGATGTGCCCTCGAGAGGAATCGAACCCCTATTTGAAGCTCCGCAAGCTTCCGTCCTATCCGTTGAACGACGAGGGCATATTGTTTTAAAAATATCTTAATATAGCATAGTTTATTTTTTATCGCTGTTTTATCCGCTCCGACGCTCCGCAAGGCGGAGGTCGGAGCCCCGACCTTGCGTCGGGGTTGAACGACGAGGGCATATTACTTTAGTTCAAAATTTAAAATGCAAAGATAAAAATTTAGGAAATTCGCCTATGGCGAATAACAAAAATTTTGATATTTTATATTTAATTTTTAATTTAACTATCAGAATCCTATTTTTCTTGATATTTGATCCATTATAGATATTTGTTCTTCTTTTTCTTTTAAAAAATCCACCAAAATTTTGCGTATTTCATTTGGGTCGGCATCCTCCAGAGGAAAATACAGCATAGGCATGAAGAATTTCTTAGAACGAAATGCTATCTCCTTTATGTCTGGTGGGTGATAAAATATCCAGAAAGATGAAATGTCTGTATAGGGGATGAATTTCATGCCGGCAAATATGCCCTCATGCGTAAATCCAAAAGAAATTATGCGAGGTTTTTTGAATGCCAGCAGATGGATAATTATTGCTCCAACAATTGTAAGCACTATAGCGGTATAGCTCTTAAAGAATAAAAGAGAGATTAATATTAATATTGCGGTAATTATTATGATTGTTTGGGTCCACACCTTTCTATCTTTTTCGTAATAAGTATATTCCGGCGCCACCCAAGAAAATAAAGTATTTTCATATTCAATTATTTCAGATACGGGCTCTTCTTGTTTAACTTCTTTTTTCAAAAAAGGCAGATCTTTTTCTATTTGAGACTTTTCAGTTGGGTTTAAGGCGGGTAATTTAAAAGGCAAAGAATCGCTTTCGGGTAATTTTTCCGGCAAGCTTCCTTTTGGCTTTTCACTTTTTATCGGCACATTCGGCTCGCTCCCTTCGATATGGCTCAGGGTAGGTAGCTCGCTCAGTGCAGGCAAATTATTAAGCTCTTCTTTATGGGCCGGAAGCAGGTTCGACTTACTCACTGCAAGCAGTCTTCTGCTTCTTAAATCTACAACGTTTTTTGAAGGTTTTTGTTCCATTTAATTTTATTTTCGTTCCAAATAAATTGGCGGTGGGGGTGGGATTCGAACCCACGAGGGCTATTAACCCTAACGGTTTTCAAGACCGTCCGTTTCAACCACTCACGCACCCCACCCTATTAAATCCAAATTATATCAATTAAATACAACATAAGATTATCATTATCTCTAATGACGAGCAAGCTGTAATAATATTGTATTATTTATGATTATGGCTATAATAGGAGATATGGCTGAAATGCTTATAGATAAAAGAGTTATTTTCCCCAGAAATAAACAAAGGCAATTTATTTTACTCGCAAAAGAGAAGATTAATATTTCGTGGGGCGCAATGGCGGAGATGTTAAATGTTAGTTCAAGAACGTTAACTGATTGGAAACGTGAAAAATTCTCCATTCCTTTAGGTGCCATAACCGCTCTTTCAAAAAAGAGTGGTATAAAAATCCCTTACAATATCGAAATCAAAGAACCGTTCTGGTATGTCCATAAAGGTGCGCGTTTGGGCGGTTTAGCACGCTACAAAAAATATGGCTCCATCGGTTCATCTGAGAAAAGAATTGCGCAATGGCGAAGTTGGTGGGAAAAGGAGGGTCGTTTTCGAAAAAATACCATAAACAATACGCCGTTATCATTTAAGAAACCAAAACCATCCGATAAATTATCTGAGCTTGTTGGTATTATTATAGGTGACGGTGGTATTAGTAAATATCAGATTAGTATTACCTTACATCATAAAGACGACGCTGAATATATGATATTTGTCATAAATTTAATAAAAGATTTATTTGAAGTTACTCCTGCCGTATATCATGATGCCAAAGATTCTGTTAATAATATTGTGATATCCAGGAAGAATTTAGTAAAATTTTGTGTTGAAAAATTAGATTTAAAGATTGGCAATAAGATTCGTCAGCAAGTTGATATTCCCGAATGGATAAAAAGGAATAAAAAATTTCAGATTGCGTGCGTCCGTGGATTAATTGATACAGATGGTTCAGTAATTATTCATAAATATGGCGTTAATGGAAAATTATACAACTATAAAAAACTCCAATTTACCAGTCTTTCGAGGCCTCTCCTTTTATCTGTTTATAAAATTTTAAAAGATTTAGAAGTAAATCCGCGCTTGGCAAGACAGAAAGAAGTCTGGATTGATAGTAAAATGTCTGTTAAAAAATATTTTGATATAGTTGGCTCACATAACCTAAAACACTTGAATAGATATAGAAATTAATTTAGATTGTATGTAGCGCGAGGAGAGGTCGCATAGAGGCCTAGTGCGGCACGGTGCTAACGTGCTGACCCCTTTAAAAGGGTCCGTGGGTTCGAATCCCACCCTCTCCGCAAAATTATTTTTTGGGTAGCTTGTCTATCCGAAAAATGAATTTGTTTGATCGGGTAGTGGGATTCGAAGGGTGTCTAAATGACACCCGGGGTCTGCACCGAGTACGAAGTACGAGGAAAGACGAATCCCACCCTCTCCGCCAAAATTCGGAATCAGAAGAAACGGACAAAGCGGGGTTGCGCCGAAGGCGCGACACTAATGCATTCCCCCCGCCGAATCCAGAATCCAAAAGGGTTTTCCACGCTCC
>Ga0155858_131_pt1 | contig 29249 bp, 30 predicted proteins | sample RifCSPlowO2_01_FD_107512 | JGI IMG/M metagenome (GOLD analysis project Ga0155858, IMG submission 107512) | Candidatus Terrybacteria bacterium RIFCSPLOWO2_01_FULL_40_23
GATCGAGATTATTGGATGAGCGCTAGTGAAGCAAAAGAATATGGTATAGTAGATAAGATCATAAATCATAAAAAGAATTAAGACAATGTAAGCGATTTGTTTTTAAACTTCACCGCACCTGGATTCACGTGTTAGTATAGTAGGAATTATATAAGTAATATTAAATTATGTTTAAAGCTTTTCAACAAAAAAAATTCTTATTGGTTATAGGAGTTTTGGTTATAATAGTCTTTGTTCTAATTGCTGTAATTTTGGCTTTCGGAAACGGAAGTACGCCGCAAAATACGACCGAAGATATTATAGAACCTCGTTCTATCACATACATAAAAATTTCTGATTCAGCTTTTGTCCCTTCAACTGTGACTATCAAAAAAGGAGAAACGGTTTTTTGGACGAATAATGGCATTTTTGAACATACCGTTGTAAGCGATTCCGGATTTGAAATAAGCAGTCCTGTTCTGAAAAAAGACAGTAATTACGCCCACGGTTTTGCCTTTTCCGGCATATACAACTATCACTGTTCCAAGCATCCCGATATGAAGGGAACGGTTATTGTGGAATAGTCGAATAAAATAACGGGAAGTACATCAGTAAAACCGCCTTAGTAACAAGGCGGTTTTTATGGTATAATAAAGATATATGCCTAGCGTTAAGCCCGTTATTCCGCCAGAGGAAATTGATATTTTATCAGTTAATGCAAAAAGTCCTGTAAATATCATTAAAACCTATTGGTTTTTTATTCCGGTATTTTTTTTCGTATTTTTTGCGTTTGCAACCGTAATATTTTACAAGCCGCGCATAGCATCTCAAGAAGATATGACGCCGAAACCACGCGCTGTAATTCCGGATTCGGGCATGCCATATCTTGGAAGAGTAGACGCTCCAATAACGGTTATCGAGTTTGCCAATCTGGGGTGTTCAAACTGTAAATTACTTTTTGATCCTATCGAATCGGGCTTACGCAAAAATTATATCGATAAGGGAACGATAAAATTCTACCAGTGGCCTATGTTTAGCGCCGACAGCAACGTATCCCAAGTTGAGGCGCTATATTGCGCCAGCGACCAGAGTAAATATTGGCAGTATAGAGATGCATTAATAAATAGCACAATAGTTGTTCTTTCGGTGGCGGATTATAGTAAAATCGCCCAGCAACTTAAGCTAAATTCAACTGATTTTATGGCATGCGTTAACAGCAGAAAATACGCGCCTTGGCTTGAACAAAAAAATCAGGAAAGGCTAGAGGCTAACTTAAATGAAAGCAATATTATGGTTTTGGTGAACGATATGTTTTTATCGTCTCCACAGCTGGAAGATATAAGCGCGGCTATTGATCGCGAAGTTGGCGGGATGAAATAAAATTTATCCGCCTAAATTTTCAAATATCACGCATTGCGTATATATTTTATAGGTAAAAGGGATTATGGTTTATATGTTGGTTGTAACTAATACAGCTAAAAATTTTGGCGGATAAATATGCCCAGTAATACATCTTCCAGTTTTAATAATAGCGAAAACCATAAATAAGCATTTTTTCATGAAAATAATTCACGGGGTTAAATATTTAAATATAAACTTTGGCAAACGCTACGCGTTTGCCGCTGGAAGTTGATATGCTGGGTATGATTTTTAATAAAAAAACACCTAAAATCGGATCTTTGCGGGAGTTAAAAATCCTTATTTTTGGTGGTATAATAAGTATAGTGATTGCGGGCTCAGTTCTGGCATATAAACCGCAAGCAACTTATCGGCAGAATAGCACCAGTTCATACGAGTCGTTCTTGACTTCTGTTGCTGACATGCCATTTTTGGGCAAAGCAGAGGCGCCGATAACCGTAATAGAATTTGCTGACCCGCTATGTCCTGGAGCTAAAAGTTTTTTTGATATCGTGGAGTCCGGATTGAAAACGAAATATATAGAAACCGGTTTGATAAGATTTTATCAGTGGCCTACGGTTATAAATAAAGTAAATACCAGTATTAACGCTTTGGAGGCCATGCACTGTGCCGATGATCAAGATAAATACTGGCAGTATAGGGATTATTTATTAACTATAAGGCCGAGGGAAGACTTTTGGGCAGTTTTTACACTCGACGATTATAAGCAATTTGCTCAAGTATTGAATTTAGATACTGATAAGTTTAATGCTTGTTTTGACGGCGGGAAATATGAAAAATGGATACGAGAGATAGATTCTCAACGCGAACGAGCTGGCATTAATTCCAGCCCCACGCTTTTAGTGAATAATCAGATACTTTCGTTTACGGCGTTTGATGAACTCGATGCCGCTATAGAGAGAGAAATAATTAAAGAGAATGGTTTGTAACCTGACCCTAAGTTTATTTCAAAAATTAAAGTTGGGTCAACGCAATGCAACATATGCTTTTCAATAAAATGTTTCAATTGACGCTTTCGGCTCTTATAGTCGGCGCTTCTGTTGGTTTTGCTGTTACCCACATTACTGTCGTGGATGAAATAGCCGCACTTAACGCTGAAATTGCGGCAGAAAAGGATGCGCTGGCGGTTGAGAGCGAGGTTTTGGAGAATAAGATTTTTAGTGAATGGCGCGCTACTGTTACAGGGAACATTTTGAGCCTTGATGAAAAAAACATCACCGTAGATAGTGAAAGCAACAAGGGCTCTCAAGTGATCGTTTATCTTTCTCCCGACACCCACTATAGAGATGCGCGGAACGCTCCATCTCCTGCCCAAACGCGCCAGCTTCAGGACTTAAAAGTGGGGGATAGGATAGCCGTTTTGGTTATGTTCATTGATGGCAAACCGGTTGCTAATGCCGTAACAATTGAACCAAAACTTAGCACTCTTTAATTCATCCGCCTAAATTTTTAAAATATCATGCATTGCGTATATATTTTACAAAAGAAAAGAGATTGTGGTTTGTATGTTGGCCGTATTAATACATTTAAAAATTTTGGCGGATAAATATGTCCAGAAATACAAATATTAAATTAATATTCGGTGTACTCATTGTTTTTTTGAGCGGTGTCTTTTTAGGATATGCTTCACGGAAGTTAATAAGCATGGAAGAAATCGCTGTTCTGCAAAAATCTATCCAAGAACAAAATTTTTCGTTTGTCGTGCCGAACGATATTTTAACCAATGAGGCATTTACGGAGTGGCTGGCTAATGCTTCGGGTACAGTGAGTGCTCAAGATGCCTACAGCATTACTATTAAAAATGATTCGGGTACCGAAGCGGTTTTGCGCCTTACATCTTTAAGCAAAGCGCGCCTGGAGTTTCAGAAAGAGAACGGTGATATTGAATATACAACAATCAAACCTCAAGATATGGTTATAGGAGATCAAGCGGATGCGATTGTTTTTTTCCCAGACGGTAAAACCGAAGCCAAATCAATAAATATTTTCAGGCCCTTTAGATAGCAAACGGTATTTTATGACGATTATGCATAAAAATAATATAATCAGGAATTTGCTCTTATTCTCTCTGCCGGTGGTTATTTATTTTGTTTTTGCCGGCGCGGAAAAGGTTTATGCAACCCATTATAGTTGTACTTATACAATGCCTTCTTGCGGCACTTGTCCGTCTGCGTCTGATGCCGGATGTCCTTACGCAAGCACTGGAAAGAGCGCGGAGTTTTGTGATGGCCTTTGGCGTTCTTATTATGCCATTTCTTGGAGCCTGGCCACCAGGCAGTGCGAACCACTTATAGGCGAATATTGGTGTTCGTATGATGATAGCCATACCACTGAACAATTTGCATATTGCGGTAGCGGAAATTGTCCGGCGAGCCACAATCTTTGGAATACTACCGGAAAAAAAGTATGTACTACTTCTACGACATATGATGAAGAATGTAGGGGCCAGCTATCATGTCAAGTGAGTGGTTCAACTACAAGTTGTGTTATTGGCTCGCAAGTTGTTAGGCAGTGCACCTCTTCGACTTGTCCAAATGGCGGCACGTGTTCTCCTGCTTGTGGTCCAGGCGACACTTCAGGTTGCGGTGTCGCTACCTGTTCTGCTGCGCGATATGCGTGTTCCGGAACTTCTTGCGTAATCGATTCAAGCGGACCCTATACAACCAGCACTTGCGATGGTAAGTGTACTGCTTCGTGTACTAACGGAGAGGATCGTTGTACGGGTTGTAATACATACGAAGTATGTGAAAGCAACAAATGGGTCGCCAAAACATGTCCTACAGCAGGAACGTATTGTAAGACCATTAGTTCTACTGACGCTTCATGTCAAGCTCCCACGTGCGGTAACGGCACATGCGAATGCGTTGAAACCGCTGCGTCTTGTCCTGCTGATTGCGGTGGCAGTCCACCTCCTCCACCTTCTACATCCAATGATTATGGCTGCGATTCAACCGGCGCGATATGTGTTTTTAAAGGAGCGGGTCTTGGTTCTTACGGTGCTGGTTGCAATGGTGCTTGTTCTGGCGGTACACCTCCGCCTGTCGTATCAAATCCTCCCCCGCCACCTGATCCGCCCAAGCCTCCTATGGTTATAACCGATCTTCCTACCGGGTTTACTCCAACTGCAACAACATTTATGGGAAGAACGATTCCAAATGGCGACGCATCTAACACAGCAACCGCTTGGTTCCGTTGGGGCACGACAAATCCTGCTTCATGCGCCAGTTGGGTCGGCGGCACTAATACTGCGTCCCAACCCATGGGTTCTGGAACAGACATCGTGTCTTTTTCACAGTCTGTCAGTACGAGCGTAGGTACTACATATTTTTATTGCGCCATTGCCAGCAATAGTTTCGGTATCGCGTATGGAAGCGTTGTTTCGTTTAGGGCTTCAAGCGGTCTTCCGCCAACAGTGCAGACTGACGCGCCGACAAATGTTACCGGTTCTTCGGCAACACTTTGGGGAACCGCAAATCCTAACGGTAATTCTACGCTTGGATGGTTCAGATATACCGATAACGCCAGGATGCCAGCTTCTGGTCTTTGCAGTGATCTTAACGATTCAAACAGCACAAAAGTGGCTTTGGGAGGCAATAAAAATATCGCGTCCGATGAATTTGCGGCTCAAAACGTTACGGCTGTGAGTAATTTTATTTCAGCATTATTGAGTTCGATCGGTGGAACCGTTGCCGATATAATAACGGCAATTAGTTTTCCTGATTTTAAAATAATTCCGGCTCTATCGGAGATTATTTAGGAATATTTTTATATGCCCAGGACAATTATAACTTATAAAAAAATACAGATGTTTTTAAACGGTTGGCTTATAGTCCGAGCGGTTATTTTTGTCGTCTCGTTCATGATTTTCTCGTCTATTGCCGGTATCGCGATAAATAATTTTCAGGCTGGGCAATTGCCGCAACCGCAAAGTATTATACACAAAATTCTTGACCTTAAATTTGCTTCTGCGATAGCGTGTACTTCGAGTTGCGCCACCATATGGAGTTGCGACGCCGATAACAGCGGGTATCATAATCATTGGTGCGATACGAGTATAGGTGCCTGTCGAGATAATTCAAGTACTTCGTGCGGTACGGATTATTATTTTTGCATGGATAATTCAGTTTATTACGATAACTTTTATTGTAGACCCTCTGATGTGAGCTGTGGGGCAACCTACTCTAATTTTGTGCAAGATTGCACGGCATCGGGCAAGATTTGCAGCGGTGGCGCGTGTATCGTATCCAATTGCACCAGCGATCCTCAGCCTTCTGGCGGTTGTTCCGGCGACTCCAGCAGTCCGTCATGCGGATATCAAGTTTATAATTATACTGGCGGCTCAGCGGGGTGTACTCCGATTTACGCCTATACCCAGAGTTGTGATTATTGCGGTATTAATTTTGGCTCCGATTATACTTGCAGCGGCGGCTCATGCGTTTATAACCCCCCCATTCCAAACTGTACTCAAGGCGAAGTATGTAATGCGTGTGGAGGTGCTGCCGCAAATACTTGCGTTAATAATGGTACTTCAGCTTGTTATTATACGACTCATCCTTCAAGCGCCTGCAACCAAGTTTTTTCGCGCAGCCTTACATGTTCGTATGATAATTGTAGCGCCGGTTATGCGTGTAATATTTCAAGTGAAACATGCAATTTGATCCCGACCGGACAGGATCTTGGTTTCGGGACAAGTCCGGTGCGTTTTTCAAAAGGCATTACCGGGCTGACTGCCGGGACCACCTATCTTTATTGTGCGGTAGCCCAAAATTCCGCGGGAACAGCTTACGGCAATATGGTATCGTTTGTCGCCAGCGTAGGAGTGGATCTTATGGTAATTAATTCAGTGTTTTCACCTGCGATTGCTTTAACCGGCAATGATATTTCTTTTTCCGGCGACGTTACCAATTCCGGCAGCAGCGGTACTGGTTCTAGTTTTTCGGTTCAGCTCAGCATTGATAGAGATAACAATAGTTCGTGGGATTTGAATGATACAAAAACTGGTATAGGACCCCTGGCTTCCGGAGGAACCCAGGCGGTATCATGGACTAATTTTTGGACGAACGCGCCTTCTGGCACGCATGTTTTCAGAATTTGCGCTGACCAGCCTACCTCGGCAATTGCCGAAACCAGCGAAAGCAATAACTGCGTTTCGCAGGTATTTACTGTTGGCGCTAAGCCGCCTACGATTTTCACAAATAATCCTACAAACGTACTTGCTTCAGGCGCTACTTTGAATGGAATAGTAACGCCTAATGGGTCTGCGACAACCGCTTGGTTCAGGTACAGTACTTCCAATTTGACATGTTCTGCTTTCAACGATTCAAACAGCACTCGTACGGCTTCGGGTTCAGATACAACTGTGGCGGCTACGTTTGGCGCAACCGATTATACTGTTTCAGTTGGTGGCTTGACCGGAGGAACGACATATTTTTATTGTGCTATTGCCAATAATGCTGGAGGGGTTGCCTATGGCAATGTTGTTTCATTTGTGGCCTCAAGCGGAAGCCCACCCGATTTAATAACATTAAATGCAGAAAACGTGACCGATACTTCGGCTAAATTGGTTGGTACAGTTGATCCCAACGGCGCCAATACCGGAGCGTGGTTTAGGTGGGGAGCAGTTCAGCCTGCAGGAAATATATGTACCAATGATGCGGCGTTATGGCCGGGGAGTTCTGTTACGAGTACGACTTTTGCTGGTAACGGCACATCCGCGATTCCTTATGCTTATTCTATAAGCGGTTTGACTACAGGACAAACCTATTACTATTGTGCCATAGGCAATAACTCTGTGGGTATGGGCTACGGTGCAGTGGTTCCTTTCACCGCCGTTTTGCTTAAGCCTTCTGTGGTTACTAATCCTGCTAATCCTGTTAATTCGGATTCAGCGGTTTTGAACGGTTATGTTAATTCAAATGGTTCTGCAACGACAGCATGGTTTAGATATTGGGAAGGAACTTCACCGGGTTCTTGTACTGAAGCAAGTGGCACGCGCGTCCCGATTTGGGCTACGGATGATACCAGCATTAGTTCCGAAATAAAATGGGTGCTTTATTCTAATTTTCTTAGCGGCTTAACGATTAACACCAATTATTGGTATTGCGCTATTGCTAAAAGCGCTATAGGAACAGCATTGGGCTCGCTACAGCAATTTACAACAACTGCCGCTTCTCCTTTGGTTGATACTTACTCGCCTCTTGATGTCACTCTTACTTCAGCCACTCTTCGTGGCGCGGCAAACCCAATGGGCGGCGCAACTACAGCTTGGTTTAGATATTGGAGGGATGATGATCCTGCTCGTCCTGCCATATGTGCCGATAGCGGCGGCACCCGCCTGCCGCTAAGTAGCGGATTTAACGCTGGTTCAGGCACAGCCTATCAACCATATTCAAATAATACGGGCAACGTATTGGTCGGAGGACATACATATTTCTATTGTGCTATAGCTCAGAATCCAACCGGTTTTGGATACGGTTCAATGGTGTCATTTGTAGCTGGAAATGCTACTCTTTCGGTTGATTTAACTACTACTCCGCCCAATCCAGTGGATCCTGGTATAGCCTCTTATTTGTACGCGGATGTAATCTATACAGGCAATCCTACAGATACGATAAATTATAGTGTTTGGTGGAATTGTTCTGACCCAACAACAAGTGTTGGCACGGCCGTAACTTCTTGCGGCGCGTTACCCGTGCCAGTTTCCGGCTCTTGTGTGATAAACTTAAATGGAGCAAAATGCGACGGGGTTTTTAGTGATCCGTTAACCTTAACTCATGAATATTCTGTAGGAACCCATACCCCAAAAGTTATTGCCGAAAGGGGGCCTGTCGGAGTTTTACCGGCACAAGATCAGGAAAATATTATTGTTCAGGCTTTGCCTGATTTGGTGGTTATTAATTATGGATTTACGCCGACTTCTCCTCTTCCCGGCGCCGTATTAACTTTTTACGGTACTGTGTTAAATGATGGCAGCTTTGCGGCCGGAAATTCGCAAACTAGTTTGCGTATAGATCTTAATAACGATGGCTCATGGGATATTTTGCCTGCTGCCGTCGCTACCCCCGCGTTGGAAATAGACTATGTATATAGGGCTTCTTGGCCAGATGTTGCTACTGCCCAGGCCGGAATACATAAATATGAAATATGTGCCGATACTCCGGGGAAATCCGTTAATGAATCAAAAGAAACAAATAATTGCGTTTCAAAGATTTTTTACATAGGTTTCTGTGTTAATGAATGCGCGCCATCCGGAGCCGATCAATGTTATTCCATACGCACTTATCAGGATTGCGGGGAACATGATGTAGAAAATGGAACTACTCCAGATACTTGTTTGGAATGGGGTCCGGATACGGGAGTTGAAATACCCCCGCCAGCCACGCCGCCTGACACGCCTTGTCCCCCAAGAAACACATGCGTTGCCGGTTTATGTGTTCCGGCGCCCAACTGGATAGAGGTAGCGCCTCAGCGGAATGAATAAATTTGCGAAAAAAGTGAAGTCGCTCTGATGGTCATCAGAGCGACTTTCGTTTAGAATAAATACATGCCAGGTAGTGAAAATTTGACCGTTCACCGAAGGTGAGCAACGTAGTTAAATATCTGGCAAAAATAAATTTATATACTTTTTAGAATTAATTCAGTAGAATTTGATTAGCGTTACAGTAAAGTCAAATTTCTACTACCTGGTATGACTACACCAGTAGCACTAATTATTTTGGACGGATTCGGTATAGCCAAACCCCATCTTGGTAATGCTATTTCGCGCGCCCATTTACCTACATTTGATTATTTAAATAAAAATGCTTTTGTTGCCTCTCTGCAGGCTTCGGGAACAGCCGTGGGTTTACCTTGGGGCGAAGCCGGAAATTCTGAAGTGGGGCATTTAACAATAGGAGCCGGACAAATAATTTATCAGTATTTGCCGCGTATTAATATGGCTATACGCGACGAATCTTTTTACAGTAATTGGGCTCTTGAGGGCGTGACAAAATATGTCAAAACCCAAAACGCCACATTGCATTTAATGGGGCTGGTTTCTACCGGCACGGTGCATGCTTATATCGATCATCTTTATGCTTTGGTTGAGTTGGCCAAACGTCATGGAATTGAAAAAGTAGCTGTACATGTTTTTACCGACGGTAAAGACGCGCTTTCAAATGAAGCTCTTAAATTTTTACCTAAAGTTCAGGAACGTATGGATAAAATTGGTGTCGGAAGAATATCTACAATAATAGGAAGACATTACAGTATGGATCGCGATCAAAATTGGGACAGGATAGAAAAAGCTTATAGATTGATGACAATAGGGGAGGGCACGCACACCATTGATCTTAAAAATTATATTGAAGGCGAATATAAACAGGGCTTAACAGACGATAAAATTGGTCCGGCCGTTATTATTCCCGGAGACGGAAAGTTGCAGCTAATCTCCGATAAAGATGCGGTTGTATTTTTTAATTTTCGTGAAGATTCAGTTCGCCAGCTCACCCGCGCTTTTGTTGATGAAAAATTCGATCATTTTTCCAGAACAAGATTGAACTTGCGTTTTGTTACTATGACTGAATATGAAAAAGATCTTAACGCGCGTGCAGCCTTTGGTCCCCCGGAAGTTTCCTCAACGCTGGGAAAAGCTGTTGCCGATGCCGGCTTGAAACAATTACGTGTTGCCGAAACAGAGAAATATGCGCATATCACATATTTTTTGGATGGCGCAAAAGATGTTTTGTTGCCTGGCGAGAAAAAATTATTGATACCCTCGCAAAATATCGGAGGCACAGATGAACATCCTGAAATGCGCGCTCCGGAAATTACCGAAGCTATCGTACAGGAATTAGAGAAAGGAGAGTTTTCGTTAATAGCCGCAAATTTTGCTAATGCTGATATGGTAGGACATACCGGAAATATTGATGCCGCAATAAAAACCGTGGAATTTTTGGATGCGGCGTTGAATAAGATATTGCGCGCCATAACAAAACATAATTATGCGTTGATCATTACAGCAGACCACGGGAACGTTGAACAAAAAATGGACCCGATTTCAGGACGCGCTCTTTCTAAGCATTCGCTAAATCCGGTACCGTTTTATGCTATTGGGGCCGGAATAAGGGGCGGCAATTGGGAGGGTTTATTGTATGAACTTGAGCCAAATGGATTTTTGGCTGATGTCGCACCAACGCTGCTAAAAATCATGGGAGTTGAAGCGCCGAAAGAAATGACAGGCAGAAATTTGCTTGATGACCACTAATGATATGAAAAAACCATCCAAAAAGATTGTAGTTATAGGAGGAGGGACCGGAGTATTTACTGTTTTATCCGGATTGAAACATTCAAAACATAAGTTATCGGCTATTGTTACAATGGCTGATGACGGCGGCTCTACGGGTATTTTACGCGAAGAGTTTGGTATACTTCCTCCAGGAGACGTGCGGCGCGCTCTTGTAGCTCTTTCACATGACGAAAAAACATTGGCAGATCTTTTTGCCTATCGCTTTGAAGAGGGAAGAGGATTTGAAGGACACAGTCTGGGTAATTTATTGCTTACGGCACTTGAACGGATTCACGGCTCTTTTGATAAGGCAGTGGATGAAGCGGGAACGATTTTGGGCATAAAGGGCCAGGTTATACCTGTTACTTTCGATAGGGTAAAACTTCTAGCTTATTTAGAAGACGGAAAAATGATTAGTGGAGAGGCGCGGATAGATAATCTGAAAAAGAACAGAAAAAGAGCAGGAATAAAAAGAGTTATTTTGAAGCCTGCAGCGCGTGCAAATAAAAAAGCGGTTAAAGCTATACTGGAAGCCGATCTAATTGTTTTGGGTCCCGGAGACTTGTATACATCTATAATTCCTAACTTGCTGGTAAAAGGCATAGCGGGAGCTATCCGCAAATCACACGCGTCCAAAGCGTTGGTAATTAATATAATGACCAAAAGAGGAGAAACCGATAAATTCCAAGCCAAAGATTTTGTTTATGCGATAGAAAAATATTTAAATTCAAATAATATATTAACCCATTTGGTTGTTAACACCGCCTACCCCAAGAAAGAAATTTTTAATAAATATCATAATACCGAAGGAGCAGATCTGATCATTTATAATCCGGCTGTCTGGAATAAAAGTAAATTTAAAATTTTGGCAGGGCCTCTAATAAGAAAAGACGGGAAATTTATCCGACACGATCCTAAAAAATTGGCGCAAACACTATTAAAAATATTGAAATAAACAATGCGTAGACCAGGAATAATTTCCCTTCCAACGGATGACAAATCTTTAAAATATAGAGATTTTTTGCATAAAGTTTCAGCTGTTTTAAAAAATGGCGGGGTTGTAGTTGCCCCCACGGACACTGTTTACGGTCTTTTGGCGCACGCTCAAAAAAAGAAAGCAATATCCAGAATTCAAAACATAAAGGGGCGGAATATAAAAAAGCCTATGCCTGTTTTAGTGGGTAATTTTAAACAAGCCGAAAGGTTTGGAAAATTTTCGTTAAAAAGTAAAAAATTAGTCAGAAAATTATGGCCGGGCCCTTATACCGTTGTGGTAAACGGGCGGGAAAGGATGCTATTGGGCGCCATATCGCCAGACGGTTCAATTGGCTTACGTATACCTAAAAATAAATGGCTGCAGGACTTAATAAAAATTACAGGAGCGCCGCTTGTTGCAACATCCGCAAACCCGGCAGCTAAGAAAGCGGCAAAAACAGCAGGACAAGCCGCAAAATATTTTTTGAATGCGCACCATAAACCCGATTTATTTGTAGACGCAGGCTTGATTTCTAAAAGACCTTCAATAATAATAGATTGCCGCGTATGGCCTCCTATAATTTTGCGCGGCAGAATAAACGTAAAACTTAAAGCGCAAACCAAACCCAAGAAACAACAACCAAGAAAACAAACACCAGACAAATCACAATAAACAAAACTTCAAATTTCAAACCGCGTTTGATTATTGAATATTGAGATTTGAATATTGTCTGTATCTTGTATCTTGAGATTTGATTATTAAGAACTGTATTTCGAATGTTAAATTGTTCTTTTTTGTTTTTCATTTTACATTTTTCGCTTAAACTATGGATTTATTAATAACTCATTATTTATATTACAACATTGCCCACAGAAATCCGACATTGGATTTTATGATCTTTTTGTCGGCAGAAATTTTTCCTTACGTTTTTGCTTTGGGAATTTGGGCATGGTTTTTAATAAGGAAAAGATCAAGACAGGTTATATTCATAGGTTTGGTGGGGTTGGCCTCGGCATTCGTATCGCGATTTATTATCGTTACTATTGTTCGCTTTTTTGTAGAAAGATCCCGACCCTTTGCTGAACTTGATTTAACACCTGTGTTTTCGCATGATCCCAGCAACTCTTTTCCTTCTGGTCATGCAGCATTCTTTTTTGCTTTAATTCCTGTAATGTTGGTATTCTCAAAGAAGGCAGGTTTGATATTTTCTGTTATTGCTATTGCTATGGCTTTATCCAGAGTTATCGCAGGAGTTCATTGGTTTAGTGATGTTTTAGTTGGCGGATTAATAGGTTTGTTTATTGGGCACATTCTAATGATTTTATATATTTATCGATATAGCAGCAAAATATAATAAGGGTTGATTTTTATACATTTATATCGTAAAGTAAGGTAAAAGTTTTCTTGAAAAATAGCGAGGTTTCTAAGTGACATATTGGGCGCTTATTTGGGATTTGGATGGAACTATAATAGATTCTGGGCGAGACGGTCTCGCAAGATTTTTTATAGTCGCACGAGAGCGTGGTTTGCCTATTACTGCTGAAATGGAACAAAAAGTAATGAGTATGTGGGGACAAAATCCGCGCGAACTTATTACTAGCTCATGGTCCAAGGAAAACGTAGAAGCATTTTACGCTGATTGGGTGGCATATGACGCCGCACATCCGCACAAGTTGCTTGAAGGCGCCGATAGTTTGATACAAGAACTTGCGGCTTGGAAGTTTTACCAGGCTATTTCTACAAGTAGAAGCAGAAAAACCACGCTTACGCAATTGGATCACAATAAATTAACCGACTGTTTTAACAGAATCGTTTGTTCTGACGATTCTCCATATAAGAAACCTGATCCGCGCAGCTGCGAAGCCATTGTAGAAGATCTTAAAGCGTTTGATTTGGGTTATCCCAAGGGCGTTCTTTATATAGGCGATAGTTTAACTGACTATGAGCTCGCACTAGCTTTAGGTGTCACGCCCAAGCTCATTCTTGCCGGTTCCTTAAGCACAAAAGAAGAATTTTTAGCCTCTGGCGTACCCGAAGAAAGCATTCTTGAATCAATACAAGATTTAAGCGATATGCTTGATGCGGACCTCTAAAGGAGCAAGCGTGAAACACTTTGTTTCGGTTTCATGTAATGGTGAATATTGTTTTATGTGCGCAGATAAAACGTCTGCTACGCATAAGGTGGGGGAGGAGATACTGCATGACGATCCTAATCCCGCCAGACATAATCTCACGGCGTATGTTTGCTGCAAACACTTTGCTTTAATCTTTGGATCGTTAGCGAAAAAAACATGCAAAGTATAAATAAAGACCTCAAAAGAGGTCTTTTTTGCTGAGCGGGATATGCAACGCCTGCCCGCCTCTGGAGGGACGCTAGAACCTATTTTGCAGCAGATAAACCATTCCTAATAGTCAATTTATAAGTTATATCCATTTCGGCTTGCCCAACGTACAACAATTGAAAAGCGCATAGAAAACTCTATGCGCTTACTTTGTTTAAATGAAGGACGTTATGTGGTCTGAACGCTTTCTCTTGTTGACCACAAATCTTCGGCAAACTTCTTTAGAGAGAGAACTTCTCTAAGTGCTCCTGTGGCATGGTCAAAAGGAATATAGCCATCATGCCAATCTAGATTTAAGCGCTGTAGATTTACTAGTCTACAAAGCTCAAGTCCGCGAAAGTCGGGAGCATATACATATACGGCTACAAAATCATCGTATTCACGATCGTAGGAATCTGGATTTTCAATGTCAAAGGGCTGTTCTGCTGCGGCTGATGCCGTACACTCATCAAACAGATTGATGGTAATAGGGTCGCTGACAATAACCCCAATCTGGATATCTCTACCACCTCTTACGAGATCAAACTTCTTGAGATCGCTGCTCACTATTGAGCTCCTTTCTTTGACATTCCTGTCAATTGCTTGATTTGCGCGCCGTAACTTAAAGAGTGTTCATTTCGAACCTCTGTGCTACGAATAATATAATTATTTACGGCGCGCTGAATCTCATGCATTTTATATAATAAATTTGATTGTTTGTCAAAATAATTTACGTGGCGTGGTTCGATTTCGCTCAAAGGTATTAAAAAATCGTCTTAACTGATAAAACTGTTGGGTAGTCCTCCTTCGCATAAAGCTTCGGCGGGACACCACAATTTAGCAACAAAAAATTCCTCAAGTCTAACTTGGGAATTTTTGGCTAAATTGGGTGAGCGGGATATGCAACGCCTGCCCGCCTCTGGAGGGACGCTAGAACCTATTTTGAACGGAGCGAGAAGTTCTTTATTCCTATTTTTGCATAGAAAAAACCGCTGGGCGAACCATGCGGCAAAATATCTATTACTGATTTTTACCGTTTCTTATAATGCCTGCGCCTATAATTTCAAAACCTAATTTTTTATAAAACGTTTCCAGTTCCGGATTATAAATAAGTTCTATAAAAGGAAAATTTTCTCTTTTTAAATCTTCAACTGCCCTACTTAATAAAAGTCTTCCCAGGCCTTGTTTTTGATAACGTGGATCGACCATTAAATCTGCAATATAGGCGTGCAGGCTATGATCAGAAATAACTCGAACAAATCCAATCAACCGGTCTTCTTCAACTATTGAATACTGGCAGTAGCTATTCTGTAAAGCTGTTTCTAGTTTTTCAGAATAAGAATTCCACCCAACCGTAATTCTAAGGTTTGCAAACTGAATAGAACTAATTTTTCTATTTTTCACTACTTCACGTTTATCCATATTGTCCCTTCTGTTATTTAGTACAAGGTAAAAATAAAATAGCATAAATGTACTATCTGTCAATCTGAGCGGGTAAGGGGAGTCGAACCCCTGTGTCGAACTTGGAAGGTTCGCGTAATAGCCGTTATACCATACCCGCAAATATTATATTTTTAAAATATTTTTTATTCTTTCCGCTTCTTTCTCAATTACTTCGCCTGTGTATTCTCCACTATGCGCGCTTGAGCCTTCATACGAAGGTTTTTTCTGATCCAGATGCAATTTAAGTATTAATTTATTTTCTATGAAAGATGGATAAATATGAAAGCGGGGATAATCGGTTCCTTGAAGAGGGCGCTCATAACTGGTTTCTCCTGTTTTGTGGTTTTGCATTTCAATATAACTTAGTTCGCGCATAGCATAGCGTAAATTTTGAGTTAATCTTTCAATTAAAATATTCATAGAATGTCGGGCCGTTGGCCCAGCTATTAAAAACTGTGTCGGGGTGCCGAGAATTGAACTCGGTCTTCGTGCTCCCAAAGCACGCGTACTACCGGTATACTACACCCCGACACAGTTTTTAATTATATATACCCTGGGAAATTTTTAACGCTCCGTCAGAAGTCCCCGCTAAATTTCTCGTTTGAGCCAAGCAGTTGGCTCAAGCCCTAAAGTATAAGTATGCGTACTGCCGGTCTGTCTCGCACAGAACTTATTCTGGTGCGGGATATACGACGGCCCGGTAAAATCAAAACAAACGTTAAAATTATGCCCAGTATAGCTATCTCTACAGTTGATTTTGCGTCACGTGAAATCAGCAGGCATATATGTAGTATTCAATATTTCAACAATAAACTTTAAATTGGTTTCTCGATTTTATCTTAATTCTAAAGCCGAGATAATTCTACTGGGTATGGTATAATAGTAAGTATTATGAGGCTTTCGGGTCAATTAACGCAAGTCCTGAGGCCTCAGTTTTGTAATAAACCGGTTCTTTAATGTGGAACAAACCAACGAAAAAAAATTAGGCTTCCTTTCCTATTTAAGATCTGAATTGGATGTAGTAGGTCAATGCCGCAAGATAAGAGTGCCTTTATGGCAATGCCCGCGTCTTTTATTTATAGGAATGGGCATGGTCATTATTTTGGCTATAGTTTTTACATATTTTTTTGTTGTAATAAGGACCGAGCCGGAAATAGCCGCGTTGATAGTTATGATGGTTGCGGGCTTTTTAATGGTTCAAAGTTATTTAATTCTTTTTGCAACTGAAAATTTAGCCGAAACCAACAGATTAAAAAACGAATTTATTAATATAACATCTCATCAGCTGCGTTCTCCGTTAACAGCCTCCAAGTGGGCGTTGGAATTAGTTCTTGAATCCGCCAAGGACCTGCCGCCGGAAGCACAGGAAAATTTCAGGATCATCGAAGATTCAAATGCAAGGATGGGTAAATTAGTTTATCTTCTTCTGCAGGTCGCGCGTATTGAAGCAAACACACTAAAACAACACAAGAGAGATGTTTCTTTTGCCGAAACAGTTCAAGCAACAGTCGATCAAAATAAATTTTTTGTAAAAGCCTCGAACATAGAATTGGAATTTATTCCGTCAAAAGAAGATTTTGAGGTAAATTTTGACCCTGAGCAATTACGTTTTATAATTCAGGAAATTTTAGATAACGCTATAAGATATTCCGGGGGAGGAAAAATAAAAATATCTTATGTTCGTGCCAATTCAAATATTTTATTTGAAATTAAGGATAGCGGTGTGGGTATCCCTAAAGACGAACAAAAGAATATTTTTCAGAAGTTTTATAGAGGATCAAATATTTATACTCTTTCGCCGGGTGGAACGGGATTGTCTTTGTTTATAATTAAGAAAATGCTTGAAGCCAATGGCGGCAAAATAGGTTTTAAGTCAACGACGGGGGAAGGAAGCATTTTTTGGTTTACTATTCCTTTGATAAATAATTCTTCAAAAAAAATAATTCAAAATAAAAATCAGGTTTAAGCGTAAAATAAACGTTGCTCTTAGCCTAAGAATTTTTAATTAAAATATATATATGAAAAAAATACTTTTCGTAGAAGATGAGCAAGCCCTACAGCGCACAATTTCTGAGGCTTTGCATCGGGAGGGTTTTGAGGTTTTAAACGCAATCGATGGCGATAGCGGAGCCCGTCTGGCTAAAACAGAAAAACCGGATATGATCCTGCTTGACCTTATTTTACCGCGTAGAAGCGGCTTTGACGTATTAAAAGAGCTTAAAGAAACAGAAGAAACTAAAGATATACCTGTTATTGTTTTAACCAATCTTGAAAGTCCGGCTGATGTTGATCGTGCCATTGAACTTGGGGCCACAACATATTTAGTTAAAGCCAACTATGATCTTTCGGATATCGTTAAAAAAGTAAAAATGGCAATAGGGACAAAGTAAGCTAATTAATTATTTTTTATTATACAGCTCGCATGAGAATAGAAGACGCACAACTAAAGGCATTTATAGTAGACGGCAATCTAATTCCGCCCAAAGAAGTTGATGCTGCTGAAAAAGAAGCTGCGCAAAGCAAAAAAAGATTGGCCGATATTATTCGCGCAAAAAACCTTCTTTCTGAAGAAGATCTTTTAAAGCTGGAAGCATATATTTTGGGTATTCCATTTATTAATTTGGAAGGCGAAGAAATACCCCCGGATATTTTAAGGATCATTCCCGAACCTATTGCCAAAAAACACAATATTATAGCTTATCGTAAGGAAAAAGGTACGCTTGAGGTCGCAATGCTGGATCCGGAAGACCTTCAAACCATAGATTTTATCAGGAGAACAGTTCGTCTGAAACTTTTACCCCGTCTTACAACAGTAGCGTCAATAAAACACGTTTTGCGGCAATATCAGAAGAGTTTGGAAGCGGAGTTTGGAGATATTATTCGAGAAGAAGCCGGAGGAGTAAAAGCTACTTCTGAATTTGCGGGACAAGAAGGGGAAGAAGGAGACTTGAAGCAGGCTGCCGAAGAGCTGCCAATCGTAAGAATAGTGGACACATTACTTAAACATGCGGTTTTGCAAAATGCTTCAGATATACACATCGAGCCTCTCGAAAAAGAGGTTATTGTCCGTTATCGCATAGACGGTATTTTGCATGATGCCATGACATTACCCAAACAGGTTCATTCCGGAGTTGTGGCGCGCATAAAAATATTATCCAATTTAAAAATAGATGAACATCGTTTGCCTCAAGACGGAAGATTTAAGCTTGAGACCGATGAATATAAATATTCACTGCGTGTTTCAATACTTCCTGTGTACGACGGAGAGAAAATAGTAATGCGCCTTTTGCCCGAAACCAGTAAAGCAATAACTTTGGAGGCATTAGGATTTCGTGGAGAGGCACTTGAACACGTATATCAGGCTTTGCGCAAACCGGTCGGCATGTTATTGGTTACCGGACCTACCGGTTCCGGTAAAACTACCACGCTTTATTCAATGGTAGATATTTTAAATACTCCCAATGTGAATATTTCTACGGTTGAAGATCCGGTCGAATATCGCATGCAACGGATCAATCAAACTCAAATAAGACCGGATATTGGTTTAACATTTGCGAACGGATTAAGATCTTTGGTTAGGCAAGACCCTAACGTAATTATGGTGGGGGAGATACGCGACAAAGAAACAGCAGATTTAGCAATTAATGCTTCGCTAACCGGACATTTGGTCCTTTCAACTTTACATACTAATTCTGCGGCAGGCGCTTTGCCTAGGTTAATAGATATGGGTGTTGAGCCTTTTCTTATCGCCTCAACTATTAATGTTATTATTGCCCAGCGTTTGGTTCGTAAGTTGTGTCCGGAACATGATTCGTATCATTTAACGGCCGAGGAAGCAAAAGTTTTTGGGAGCAACGCTTTTGTCCGTGAAGATATGTTGGCTATGCTGAAAAAAGAAAAAATAAAAGGAGCGGAAAAAGGATTTGAGGGAATTGAATTTGCCCGTCCCAAAGCGGGTGTCGATTGTCCGGATGGTTATAAAGGAAGAATGGGTATTTATGAGATTTTGGTAATAAATGAAACCATAAGGCGTCTTATCGTTCAGAAAGCATCAAGCGATGAAATTTTAAAACAGGCCAGGGCCGAAGGCATGATGACCATGGTTGAAGACGGAATGATCAAGGCGGCTCAAGACATAACCAGCGTTGAAGAAGTATTAAGAGTTATAACAGAATAATTATTTAAAATGCTTTTTAAATATACAGCGAGAAATTTAGACGGCGAGCAAACAAAAGGCGTTTTAGACGCGCCGGACAAACACGCGTTGTCCAGAATTCTTAGAGAAAAAGGATTCGTTTTGGTTTCGGCAAAACATAATGAGGACGAAAACGCGTTTTCTCCGATTAAAAACATAATCGGATCAATGTTCGGAGTACCATTGGTTGAGAAAATGACCTTTGTGCGTTATTTAGCCGTGCTTATATCAGCAGGAGTTGATATAAGCCGGGGATTATCAATTCTTGAAGAACAGGTTAAAAATATCGGTTTTAAAAAAATAATCAGAGCAATACGCGAGGAAGTTATGCGCGGTAAAACTTTAAATGAAAGTTTTGCGCAGCACCCCAAAGCTTTTTCCGGATTGGTTGTTAACATGGTTGCGGTAGGAGAAGAATCGGGTCGCCTGGTTGAATCTCTTGAGTTAGTGGCTACACAGCTTGAACGAGAACACGAACTTGTAAGTAAGGTACGTGGAGCTTTGGTTTATCCGGCTGTGGTTGTAAGTGCCATGGTTATTATCGGAATAGTTATGTTTATTTATGTTGTTCCTACCCTAAAATCGGTTTTTGGGGATTTAAACGCAAGCCTACCCATAACCACTCGTATTATATTTGGTCTCAGCGATTTCTTGTTGAATAAATGGTATTTGGCTTTAGCCTTTATAATAATATTTGTTATTTCTATGCGTTTTTTGTTTGTGTTGCCGGTTACCAAGAAAGCTATAGATTTCGGACTTATGCAGGCGCCGATGTTTGGCCCCCTGATCCGTAAAATAATAAGCGCGCGTATAGCAAGAACTTTATCTTCACTTATTGCCTCGGGTGTCCCAATTTTACGCAGCATTGAGATAACCTCAAGTTTGATAACCAATATCGCTTTTACCTCGTCACTTAAAGATGCAATGAACAGAGTTCAAAAAGGAGAATTATTAAGCGCTTCTTTGGGCTTATATCCAAAAGTATATCCGACGATGCTTATACAGATGATCGCGGTGGGGGAGGAGACCGGAAAATTAGGCGATATGTTAACCCGTACAGCTCTTTTTTACGAAACCGAAGTAGATCGATCCTTAAAAAACTTGACCACAATAATTGAGCCGTTACTTATGTTAGTTATTGGTGGTGCTGTGGGCGTTTTTGCGGTTTCAATTTTGGGCCCAATGTATACGCTTATCCAGAATCAGATATAAACATGCATATATCAAAAAAAGGATTCACAGCCATAGAGCTTTTGATAGTAACTAGTTTGATCGCAGTGGTTGCTACTTTGGTGGGTTTGTCTTTTGGTCAATTAAGAACCAGCACTCAGCATATTGCTCAGGCTCAAAACATAGCAAGCGTTGTTGCAGAGGCCAGGTCCAATACAGTAGCTGGGCAAAGTAATTTACAGTGGGGAGTTCATTTTACAACCGATGACTATACTTTATTTCGCGGTTCTTCATATAGTCAGGGCGCCTCAGGCAATGTTTTATATACGCTTCCTTCCGGGGTAACAATTTCTTCCATTTCTTTAACGGGCGGCGGAGCAGATGTTATTTTTGATCGCCTAAGCGGAGGCACAAGCCAGCCGGGGACTATAACCGTGTCATCCGGCGCTTTGACCGCATTATTAACTGTTCGGGCTGGAGGAGAAATAAGTGTAGGCGGAACTTTAGCCACACCGCAAAATACCAGAGTTGTTGATACGAGGCATGTGCATTTTAATTTGCCTTGGTCCATACATAATGCAACAACACTTACGCTTACTTTTTTAGACCCTCCAAATCCTCCAACAGTACAAAATATTATTATGGCCTCGTATTTTAGCGGAGGCAATTCTGTTTTTAATTGGAGCGGCTCATATACAGTCGGTGCCACTACAGAAGTTTTAAAAATACACACACATTTAATAGACGCCGTAAACAATATAACAACTCTATCGGTGCATCGCGATAAAATGGAAAACACGAAAGCTTTAAATATTACTATAGATGCCCAATCAGTAGCCGATTATACTTCAGCCGGCGCAGTGACTCCGGCTATAGGCGTTACTTACGTGACCCAATAATTTTCTTATTGTATGCTCAAATTTTCCGCCAAAAGCGGATCCGCTCCAGGCGGAAAATTAAATATCCCAATAGGTACGAATAAGAAAAATAGCGGTTTTGCGCTTGTTGAATTGGTTGTGGCTATTGGAATAATCACGACGATTCTTTTTTCCGCTCTTCAGTTCATTAATACAACAACACGTGCCATGCGGACGGAAAGATATATAAGGGAAGCCACGCTTTTAATGGCGGAAGGGGAGGATGCGGTTAAATTTCTGCGAGATGCAGGATGGAATACATATATTAGTCCAATAACTCCAGAAACCACTTATTATTTGAGTTTTTCCGGAAGTAACTGGACTTTTGGGACTTCAGATCCGGGCTCAATCAACAATCATTATACGAGAAGCTTTGTTTTTCATCAGGTTTTTCGGGATGCGAGCGGGAACATAGTGCAGTCGGGCGGCTCAGCTGACGCAAATTCCCGGAGAGTTACAGCTACCCTTTCGTGGCAGGGAGTTACCGGTCTCCAAACATTAAGTAACGATTTTTACGTAAACAATATTTTGAGAAATTAAGATTTAATTTTTAGAGGCACAAAACCTTTTTATATATGAAGAATCAGAGGCAAAAAGGAGCTACAATAATTGAATTTATTATTTATATTGCAGTTTTATCATTGCTTAGCGGAGTTACCGTTTCTTTTTTGGCCCGAATGATGCACTCTTATGCGCTTATAAGGATAGATAAAAATTTTTCTCAGAATGCCGCATTGATTTTTGAAAGAGTTTTTAACGAAACTCGCCATGGCCGTCTTATTTATACTCCAACAACCACAGCGAGCCAGCTTTCCGTTCGAACCTCTCTTAACCCTCCGAGCGACGAGACTTTTACATATGTAGATTATTATTTAGATAACGGGGTTGTGTGGGAGAAAAGAGAGGGGAACGCGGCGGTTTCTTTGACCGGCGCAAATGTTGTTGTTAGCAATTTTGATGTTAATCGTTTTTATTCGGGTGCCGCCGAAGGCGTAAGAATAAATTTAACTTTAACAACTCCGGTACAAAATAGTACCCTATCCAGAACTTTTTCATGGACAAGCAGTTCAACATTAAGAGGTTTTTAGATCGGTTTTTATTATGTTTAAAACTTTAAAAGTTTATTTAAGCATAGAGTTAAATAAAAATATGCGCACCAAAAATGGAGCCGCGGCTTTAATTGTTTTGATTGTTGCCTTAGCCATAACAGCGGTTATGGTGAGCGGATTTTCTTTTTTAGCAAATAGAGAAATAGCAGTAGTTCGTCAGGCAGAAGATTCAAATCGGGTTCTGCAAGCGGCAGAGTCAGGCATTGAAGAAGTAATAACACGCCTTCGGGCCGGAGGCACACCGCCCTCTCCTTTAACTCTGCCGGTGGGTAGCGCTACGGCTACCGTAACCGTAACTGCTGCCGGAAGTCAACGCACAATAACTTCAGTGGGTACTTTGGGCAATATTACGCGAACCATTCAAGTTGTGGTGGATTTGAATGTTACTGAGTCGGACTTTATATACGGTATTCAAGTGGGCGATGGCGGGTTAACTATGGCTAATCTCGCGAGAGTCAATGGAAGCGTTTATTCAGATGGCGATATTTTAGGAGGGAATAACGGCTCAAGAATTACCGGCGATGCGTTTGTTGCCGTAGGCACGCCTCCAGCAGCCAACCAATCTTGGACAACTCAGAATGCGGATTTTGGCGTAGGAATAAGTACAGGCAGCATAAGTACTTTGGTTGATTCTATCGGGGACATTGGTGAATACGCTTCTATTGCTTTGGGCGCAGATGGCTTTGCGCGTATAAGTTATTATGATTCTTCCAATAAAGACTTAAAGTTTGTTCGATGTACAAACATAGATTGTACTGCAAAAAATATAGCAACTCTCGATTTTTCCGGAGATGTCGGATATAGGTATACTTCTATTGCTATTGGTTCAGATGGGTTTGCCCGTATTAGCTATTACGATAATACTAATGACGACTTAAAATTTATCCGCTGTACGAATGCGGATTGCACGACAAAAAACACTGCCGTAGTGGATACGAGCGACGGACAATATTCTTCGATGGTCCTTGGGTCTGACGATTTTGCTCGAATCGCATACTATGATGGGGATTTGAATTTTGCGCGATGTCTGGATATTGATTGCACAACAAAAAATATAACCGAACCGGATGATGTTGGGGATACGGGTCAATATACTTCGATTGTATTGGGTTCAGATGGTTTTGCGCGCATTAGCTATATCGATACTTCAAATGATGACCTTAAATTCGCCCATTGCTTAAACGATGACTGTACTTCTAAAAATATTTCTACCGTAGATTCCTCCGGAGATTTAGGACGCAATACTTCTATTGCTTTGGGCGCAGACGGCTTTGCGCGCATTAGTTACATGAAAGACGACACTGAAGATCTTAAGTTTGTGCGCTGTACCGATGCGGATTGTTCCACTAAAAATATTGCAACGGTAGATACCAGTGAAGGAGCCTATAGCTCTCTTGAATTGGGTTCAGACGGTTTTGGCCGTATAAGTTTTTATAACGGAAGCGATTTGGCTTTTGTCCGTTGCACTAATGATGATTGTACAACCAAAACTATTACAACTCCGGATACAGCTGGCGATACAGGACTTTATACTTCTTTAATTTTTGGAGCAGATGGATTTGGAAGAATAAGTTATTATGATTCTACAAATAGAGATTTGAAATTTTTACGTTGTCTTGATGCGCCATGTTCTACTCCGGATTATCAGGTAGATGTTGCTCAGAGCTTCCAGCCCACAATAACTGACCGCGTAGTTAGTGCAGAAATATATATTAAAAAAACAGGCACTCCCGCAAACGCAACATTGCGTCTTATTGAGGATAGCGGTGGTTCGCCAAGCACAAACGCTGGAGATGTTTTGACCACAGGCATAATAAATGCTTCTCAGGTTACAGGAAGTTATGGTTGGTTAACCATCAGTTTTGTAAGTACGCCAACACTAGCCGTCAACACCACGTACTGGTTGGTTGTGGACACGGTTTTAGATACCGCTAATTATTTTGTTTGGGGAGGAGACTCGTTATCCGGTTACGCCAGGGGTACAGGGAAAAAATCCCAGGATTATACTGTAGGTGCTTGGTCGGATATTGGAGGAGATTTGGATTTTAAATTATATATGGGAGGCGCGGATCATAAGATAGATTCCATGAATATAGACGGTAATGCTAACGGCCATACGGTTGAAGATTCTGCGGTTGGAGGTAACGTTAATGCTTTTACTTTAACAAACAGCACGGTAGGCGGTAATGTAAATGCTGATTCCATAGCTATTTGTACTATTGGCGGCAACGCTTCTTATAACACTAAAGATACTTGTACGATCGGCGGTACCGAAACCACACCAACTACTCCGCCGGATGATCCGTCAAACATAGCTTTGCCTATCAGCGACGCGTCCATTGCCCAATGGAAAGTTGATGCCGCAAGCGGAGCAAATTGCGTACAACCGATATGCGACGCCAGCGGAAATCTTACTTTAGATAACGGACAAACGCTTACTATCGGACCTAAGAAAATAACAGGTAATCTTACGCTTCAAAATAGCTCAAAGTTAACTTTAACAGGAACGATTTGGGTGGTTGGGAATATAGTTTTTTCAAACGGCGACCCCAATGATTATATGGTTCGCCTAGATGCCGGCTATGGTGCAAGTTCTGGTATGATAGTTACTGACGGTACAGTAGCGGTTAACAACAACGTGATCTTTCAGGGTTCGGGCACCCCGGGAAGTTATGTAATGGTGCTTTCAGCCAAAGACGCGATTTCTGAAGAAGTTATTTCAATTGATAATAATTCTGTGGGTGTTATCTATTATGCAGGCAGAGGACGCATGGGTTTTGCCAACAATGCTAAAGCCCTTGAAGCCACTGCTTATGGTATAGATCTTGATCCTGGGGCAACGATTGATTATCAATCCGGACTTGCAAATGCCCAGTTTAGCTCAGGTCCCTCGGCGGGATGGTCAATATTATCATGGAAGGAATTATAAATGTTTAATTTTATTTACCCAAAACTGAATGCTTTCGGTCTGGATATTTCTGACCGTTCTTTGAAGGTGGCCAGAATTGAAGAAAATACCAAAAAGGATCAGCTTAGTTTAGCTTCTTATGGTTTATTTAATTTGGATCCGGGTTTAATGGAGGGCGGCAGGGTAATTGATAAAGAAAAATTAGCCGTAGCAATTCAATCGGCGGTTCAGAAAGTAAAAATTCGCACCAAGGCAACAATTGTAGCTCTTCCGGAAGAGCAGTGTTTTGTAAGGTTGGTCCAATTGCCGCCAATGCCGGAAAAAGAAATATCTGAAGCCGTTGCGTCAGAAACAGAAGGCAATATACCTCTTCCCATAGACGATGTTTATTATGATTGGCGGATCATTACTAAGCCCGAAGCTTCTACCGGTGGTCAAGCAAGCGATCCTAAACATTTTGATATTTTGGTTGCCGCAACGCCAAAAATAGTTGTTGAAGAGTATGAAGATCTTATAAAGAGCGCAGGCCTTCTGCCGATTGTTTTTGAACCCGAATCTTTTGCGATAGCACGCTCTGTTTTAAGAAGACATATAAGCTATTCTCCTCTTTTAATAGTTGATCTTGGGGATACCCATACAACCTTGGCAATAATTTCGGGCACATCTATTCGCGTTACCGCATCTGTGTCGGCGGCAAGCGGATCTTTTACTCAACTCATATCTACCGCATTAAAAATAACAGTTCCCGAAGCAGAAAAAGTAAAACAGCTTCACGGTATTAGCCAACAAGGCGAAGGCGCGAAGGTTTTTAAAGCATTACAGGATCCAATTGAAGATTTATTACATCAGATAAAAGGATATCTTGCCTTTTACGCTTCGCATTCTTTCCACGAGCATCAAGTTTGGACTTTGGCCGTAAAAGTTCCTGAAGTTAAAAGTATGGGCACTTTCGATTTTCGTCCGGTTTCCCGCGGGGAAGTTTTGATGGGTCGCAATAGCGAGGGGGGAGAGGAAGTGGTTAGCCGTACTCCGTTGACCGGGATCTCAAGGGTTTTCTTAACAGGCGGAGGAGCTAATTTAGCCGGACTGCCTGAATATTTAAGCGCCAATCTCAAAATTTCTGTTCAAAGAGCTGATCCATTTATAAATATAGTTCCGCCTGCCAAACACAAAACAGGAATATTTTCTTTTGATGCGCTTACATTCTCCACGGTTTTTGGTTTAGCTATGCGCAAACCCGAATCATTTTTATGAACCCCGTTAGAAAATTGTTATTATTTATGGATTATCATTTGCGTAAAATAGATTGTTTGATTAGCTATCGTCAAACAAGTTTTGACTTGTTTGACCGTTATCTGATCGGCAATTTTCTAACGGGGTGAAAAAAGGCCAGGCAATAAATCTAGTTTCATTCGAAGCCCGAGACAGCATACGTTTTGAAATGCTTTCTATTTTTGTCTTGCGTATAGGGGTGACCATTTTTTTGATGTTTTTGGGCATGCTTATTTTTATGTTAACCAGTCTGGGTTACGTAATTAGTATAAAAAGCGGCATTGAGCATCAAGTTGAAATATGGACGAATTTGGAACAAAACACGGAAAACTCAACGGTTAAGCAGGACATTAAATATGTTACAGCTCTCATGCAAGATTCGGCCAAACTCGTAAAAGATGATTTTTTCTGGAGCGCTAAAATAGAAAGCGTTGTTAAGTCTTTGCCGCCAAGTATTCATTTGCTGACATTTAGCGGAGCACAAACACAAAAACAGATAATTATGGGTGGCATTGCTCCCACGCGAAACGATGTTTTGGTTGCCAAAGACGAGTTAAGTAAGCTTCCTTTTGTCAGCGAAGTTAAATCTCCTTTAAATAATGTGATTCCGGAGAAAAATATAAATTTTAGTTTTACGCTTATTTTAAAATGATTAAAGTTCATACTTCAAAACAAAAATTTATTGTCGCATCCGCCAGCGTGTTTTTATTTACCCTCGCGTTGCTTTTTGGCGTTTTAACGCCTCTTTATTTATACATAAGGGACAACTCAATAAAACTGCAGGACGTTATGATAGAACAGGTTACGGCTCAGGCTAAATTTCATGACGGCCAAGAGATCACAAAGGATCTTAAGGCCATTCAACCCTCTGTTGAGGAGCTAAAAAGTTATTATTTAGGAGACGATAGAGATTTAAGCAATACGCTTTCTATTGTTGAAAATTTGGCCAAGGACAATAATCTTTCTTTAAATACCCAGCTTCTTACGGGTACAGCACAGAGCGCGCAACTTTCTTTATCAGTTGAAGGCAACTTTTTTTCTGTGATGAATTTTTTAAGACGTCTTGAGCAGTTCCCAAAATTCAGCAAAATTGAAAGTTTTAATATGGGTTCAAGGGCGGTATCGGATAACAGCAACAATTTGGGATATGAACTTGATGCTTCTTTTTCTTTTGTTATTTACTCCGCTCCGCTAAAAGTTGTTGCAACACAAGAAAAACCCGTCGTAAAAGCTAATAATACTCAAGAGGAACAATAAATTATGAAATTCAAGATCAATTTTTTTAAAAAACCTGCAAATTCCGGCAAAAGAACCTCTGATTTTGTTATAAATCATATCGGTGAACTATTTGTTTTATTTTTTATTTTAGTTTTTAGTTTGGGTTTCTATGTTTTTTGGAAATATGCCTGGAGCGTTTCTAATTTTCAAGCTCAACCCAGGGCAACAAGCCAGACTATACCGCACAAAACTCTGGAGGGATCTATTCAATATACTCAAGATAGAAATAGGGTCTTTTTGGAGTCTCTTGTTCCCCTAGATATTCGCGATCCGTTTATTCCGGGAGGCGGGACAAGTTCAACATCAAACGGTACAACTCCTTAATCTTTTACGTAAAAAACATGCCAGGTAGTGAAAATTCAACCGTTCGCCAGAGGCGAACAAAGAATATCGTTATCCGGCATTAATAAATTGAGATTAAATAATAATTAATGTAGAAATTCCTAAATTATTAGTTGAATTTCTACTACCTGGTATGCCAACCATTCAAAATATAATAAATTGGTTACAAATAAACGGCGTTCCACTGTTGCTTACTTTATGTATATTTTTTATTGCGTATGAAATTACTGTAAAGGTTGCTGCTCGAGCAATGAAAGTTGCTTTGCATACGCTTGTAGACAGCGGACGGGCAAAAGCAGAGTTTCTTTTTTCAGCAGCTGTATTGAGGGTAATACGAATAGGTTTTGCTATTTTGCTGGCGCTGTATATTCTGCAGCTTTTCGGGATAAATACAGCCCCTCTTTTGGCCGGGTTAGGCATAGGGGGCATTGCGTTGGGTTTTGCCTCACAGCTTCTTGTGAGGGATGTAATTTCGGGTATAGTTTTGCTTGCTGAAAATAGATTTAGAAAGGGAGACACGATACGTATTGGTGAAATAAAGGGAGTTATTGAAGATTTTGATTTGCGCGGCATATATGTTAAAGGGGAGAATGCGGAGAATCACTATATACCATTTGGTGAAATTAGAATACTGACAAAATATTAAATCACGGTG
>Ga0155858_124_pt1 | contig 26971 bp, 26 predicted proteins | sample RifCSPlowO2_01_FD_107512 | JGI IMG/M metagenome (GOLD analysis project Ga0155858, IMG submission 107512) | Candidatus Terrybacteria bacterium RIFCSPLOWO2_01_FULL_40_23
AACCAGCATGCAAGCCCGCAGCACCATAATCAGTAAAAGCCAAAGCGCCATCACCAGAGTTAACAACACCAACAAGATTGTTTACTTCACGAACTGCATCACCCAAAACATAATCACCAGCAACCGCACCGGCTGGAATAAGACCAGTTGCTTCCCATTCGCCTGCTGCGTCACCGCAGTCTGCGTCACCAGCTGTATTTACATCATCATCCGGACCATCAACAATCGCGGTAACAAATGAAGAAACGCCAGTATCAAATTTTACTGTATCGCCTATTATTACACCGGCTTCGGCTGCAACAGCGAAACAAGCATTTGCGCCAGCGTTATCTACTAAAGTTGCGGCAGCAAGAGTTGTTGCGGCGCCTGCTTCAGTTCTTGTAACTGTTTGCACTAAAGCGTCATTGCTGTCGAATTGTCCGCCTGTTCCGGAAAGACCGGAGTCAGAATAAAATCGGGCAGTTTCAATATTCGCAAGAGCGCTTTCATCATCGCCGTCATCAGATTTTAACTGAACAACGAAAGATTGAAGTGTTTTATTATTATTTGCATCATTGGCATCCATTATGATGTTGACTCCCAACACCGCAAGTTCGGATTCACCAAGAGGCGCAATACGAGGATTGGTCGCTGTAATGTCTGAGACAACAGCATCATTTGATGCAGAGGCCACAGGAACTCCCAAGAAAAGAGAGCTACCTACCAACCACAACGTAGTTGTAGTTGAGAGAGTTACAGAAACTGCTTTCGACGCTACGCGGCGAACGCGTCCTCTTTTTATTAAATGATTCATATATTATTTTTCCTTTTTTGAATTTGCGCACGGCGGGCTAAAAATATTTTCTAGAACGACGCACACGGAAATTAATTTTGATTTTTTTACCAATTGTCATCCCGACGAAAAATGTCGGGATGCACGTTGTTGTAATCTCTCGCTTACGCTTGAGAACAACAACGGCAATTGCAATTTTGTTTCTCTTAAATAATTCATGGTTCGATTTCACTCACCACAAGAAATATTTAAGAGCGCAATTTCATCGCGGTGTGTCCATCAATATCAGGACCACCATCGACCGGATTACTTTTGCTTAAGAATTTCTTTTCGAATTTTGAAGTGAAGAAATTATTTTGTTTAGCTTGCGCTAAAACACTACAACGTTTTTTAATGCTCACGATTTGATTTCTCTTATCATAAACATTTTTGTATGGCTCGTAGTTCGATAAATCCTTCGATAAAACTCGGGACTAACTCACCACAAGCATACTTAATTTTACATGTCTCACATGTATGCACAGCATCCATATTTAATTGTAATGATCGATCCGGAACAGTAGCGAGAACACTTTTAGCGTTCTCTTTTCTTTGTGGTCTGTTATCCTTCGACGTTGCTCAGGACATGTCACCCATCGCAAGCCATCTATATAAGACGTTTGAGATGAGAGATTCTTTCACCAGAAAGAGAAGAGAAAACCAAAAAATATTTTCTTAAATTGTAAACTTGACGAAAATTTATATTATCTTCTGCTTTTAAAATGCTTAGCTCAAAAATATGTACTACTCGTAGTTCGACTTAGCTCACTACTGAAAATCAGCCGTAAAAAGCGGCCTCTTCTTTGAGTTTAGGATAATATAAACATCTCGTATAAACGGTTCGACATACTCACCGTAAACGATATCGAATGCCCCATCTAACAAGGCATTTTCGATACTTAAATTATACCACGCTGGAAAAACCCAACAAATAAGGCGACTGTGGATAAGTAAATCCAATAAGCCTTATCTAAAAAGAGTATTTTATTGGCGCTCGAACTAGTATACATAAAAGCATTTATTCGTGCAAGAGTATACCATTCAACATTGCCTCTTGGCGGGCTAGCAGGGAGGGGCAGAAGGCTGCCCTAGCGCCCTAGGCGACTACTTGCGGGGATGATCACTGGCACCTTCTTTCGCAAAACGCCTTCCGGCAAACTCGTCGCTCCTTCCTGGCGGAGCTCCTCAAACAGTGCCTCACGGCGCTTTGCGAAAGAAGCCAGTTTACATCTCCTCATATGTCGCCTAATGCTCTAGGCATCTTCTGCAGATATAGAAGAGGAATGTTTCATTATTACGAGTACTAATGTTGCTCCAGGATAGCTGCTTGTCTTAATAAGGAAAGCTAGACGAAAACGCCTCATATGTCGCCTAAAGCGCTAGGCATCTTCTACTAAAATATAAAAAAAGAACGCGATAATAATGCTAACGGAAAAAGCGGCCGATTTTGAATTTCTAATTACTAATTTTTAATTAACCTAAACGAATCCCAAATCCTAATGACTAAACACCTGGGGCGTATTTAGAAATTAGATTAATTAGTACTTAGATATTATCTGTAGTTACCTATATATACTGACGTAATATTTTACGGAATTCTTTTTTTAATTCAGGATGTTTCAACGCAAAAGCGATATTGGCACGCAGAAAACCTACTTTACTGCCGCAATCGTACCACTCTCCATCCAATTCATGTCCATAAACAACACCTTTCTTCAAAAAATATTTTAATCCGTCACCAATATCCAATTCTTTGCCCGGTTTTTTATGTTTTCTCAGAATATCAAAAATTTCCGGAGTTAAAATATATTTTCCAACGATAGCTAAATTTGAAGGAGCTTTAGAAGGTTTCGGTTTCTCTATAATATCTGTAATCTGCCATGCGTGGTCCCCCACTTTCCTTGCGGAAACAATACCATACAGATGCGTCATATTATGCGGAACTCTTTTTAACGCAACGACCGGATCACCATATTTTTCAAAAGTAGGAAACATTTGTTTTAGCGCGGGAACTTTACTGTCAATTAGATCGTCCCCAAAAATTACAGCGAAAGGATTTCTTCCTACTAAATGTTCCGCGCGAAGTATCGCGTCGCCATGACCGAGCGGTCGAGGTTGACGAACATACGCAAATTTTGCCAGACGGGAAACTTTTTTTACTTCTTCAAGCGCTTTTTTATTTCCTTTTTCAACCAACGCGCTTTCTAATTCAAAGGATTCGTCGAAATGATCTTCAATTGCTCTTTTCCCGCGGCCGGTGATAAAAATAATATCTTCAATGCCGGAATTAACAGCTTCTTCGACCAAATATTGTATTTGGGGCTTATCTACAACCGTTAACATTTCTTTTGGCTGGGCTTTGGTGGCGGGTAAAAAGCGGGTTCCGAAGCCGGCGACCGGGAAAATTGCTGTATTGATCTTACTCATAGATTTAAATTAAAAATTAAATTTGAAGTCTTTTGCTATATATATAGGTAATGAGACTATAGTTACCGTATCAATTTCCGCATCCAGCTCTGATTTTTGGCTCAAAAATCTGGCTGGACAAGCCGTAGCTCATATTTGACTATGGCTGGACAAGTCCACTATTTATTTTAAAAGACTATTTGAAATTCTCTCATACAACCTCTGTTTTGCCGTACCGTGGTTTTTAAGCTTTCTCTCTCGTAATACAGCATCTTTTCTATCTTTATAAGCTTCCGCGTATATTAAATGCCATTTTCCGTGTTTTCTTTTGGTTGCAATACTTTCCCCAGAATTATGCTTTAACAGTCTTCTTTTTAAATCATTAGTAAATCCACTATATAACTGCTTAGTCTTATCATGCTGGATAATATATACAATCCACATAAGTATTTAAAGTTCGAGGACTGAGTTGTCGCCTACGATAAGCTTGTGACCCAGAGGTATTGATTCTTTTGCTGAACGAATAAAAGCATTTGTTCCGATAAGACTGGCAACAATGTTGGCATGAGCATTGATGTCTGCTCCGCTCAAAACTATGGAATTCTGAATTTCCGTATTAAAAACCTTTACATTTGGGCCCAAAGAAGTATATGGGCCGACATAACTATTTTCTACAATGCAATTGTCCCCTATTATCGTGGGGCCGTTTATTAATGTATTATCCCCTATTGTTACGTTAGAACCAATAGAAACGCGGCCTTGTATGTTTGCTGAGGCGGACATTAAGATGTTTTCTCCCGTTCCCCATCCGCCAGCTGGCGGATCAAGATTATCCAGAACCAATTGGTTGCACTCCAGAAGGTCTTCAGGCTTTCCGGTATCCTTCCACCATCCTGTTATTTCTTCCCAAGAAACCGCTTTTTCATTCTCAAGCAGCCATGTGTGGGCATCTGATATCTCTAACTCTCCCCTATGGCTTGGTTTTATATTACTTACCGCATCAAAAATATCTGGACTATAGATATATATACCGGTAACAGCAAAATCACTTGTCGGATTAACCGGTTTTTCTATAACTCTTACCAGCTTATCTCCATCAAACTCCGGAACACCGAAACGCTGAGGATCGTGAACCTTAGAAAAAGCCAGCAAAGCGGATAAATTATCTCTGTTAAAGCGGTCTATTAAAAAGGTCAGATCCGTCAAAACAATATTATCTCCCAGATAAAACAAGAACGGCTCATTATCCACAAATTTCTTTGCGCTGGCCACCGCATGCGCAAGGCCTAAAGCGCCGCCTTCCTGAGGAATATATGTAATTTTAAAACCCCAAGTTGAACCGTCTCCAATTTGTGTCGGCAATTCAGTATCGCCCGGATTAATAATAATACCCACTTCTTTTATTCCGGCATGTGCTATTTTTTCCAATGCAAAAAATATCATCGGCTTATTCGCGATGGGTACCAAATGTTTATTTAAAGTAAAGGTAAGAGGACGAAGACGAGTGCCTCTGCCTCCTGCGGTGATGATGGCTTTCATTACTATATTATTATTGCACAGTTTTTTATTGCTTCTGTCTGCGAGGACAATCTTTGGCAAACTGTTTTACAAAGCGTCTCCCGGCAAACTCGTCGCTCCGCAAGCTGGCAGAGCTCCTCAAACAGTGCCTCACGCCACTTTGTAAAACAGGCCAAATTATGTCTCCTCGAATGAAGCACTCAAAAAACTGTGCAAAATATTATTTAATCAACTTGTATCTTCTTCCCGACCGGAAGTGATGAGGAAAAATGCGGTAACTATGCGGTAATATAATAGCTTCGCGGTGCGACGCCTACGCGTTGTATTAAGCCCCTCTCGCAAAGAATATTTAGATCGTTCCGTATCGTTTTTTCAGATAAATTCGGGAAAAGCTGACAAATTTCCTTCAAAGAACTCCTTCTTTTTTCACGCATAAGTATAAATATGTGCCTTTGCCTATCCGGCAAGAGACCCTCATTAAAATTCCAACCCTTTGTAGCTATGCCGCCGCTCTTCCATACAACAGATACAGCCTGCCCCGACGCCAAGGGGTGCGGGGTGCCCGGAGCTTCATTGGTCATAGTCTGCGCTATAGAGTTATCCACAGATGATACGGCTACCGCTTGAGCTATCGGCAATTCACTAACTTGCGGCTGTGGATAACCTGTTTTAGTTTCGTTTACGTAATGCTGTTTTGAGGTTGCGCCTGGCGACGTCACCGGATTCGGAGTAACTAGATGAGTTTTTTGTTCCACGGAAACATTTGAAGTATTAAACTCAAGCCCAGAATTGAGCTCTTTGGCAAATGTGTTTATATCCTCATATATTTTTTTCAAAATTTCTTCTTCAAAATATTTTCTTTCGTTAACAACAGAAACCAGAGCTGACAAAACATTTACTTTCGCCAATAATTGGGGCAAAAACTCTTTTTTATGCAAAAAAACGTGTTCTTTCGTGGATAAATACAAAAAACCATCCTCTATTACCTCAAGAGAACGATCGCGCAACCTGTTACTTAATGAAACTTCGTGCAAAGGAAGCTTATCGGCCAAATTCATAACATCTTTGGCAATATTTATAAGTAAATGGTTAGAGGTGTCCATAGGTTAAAAAATAATAAAGAAAAGATAATAAATAACTAAAGGATAAAAATTTCAGCTGTGATACTATAGCAAAAGTCGCCCCAGGCGGCAATACACAAGACTTTCGTATTTATATTTTCTCGCTCATTCTCGCGCCTCCAACGAGGCGCTCCGAGGTTTCAATTGTTTTGCTCCTCGCTTCGCTCGGAGACCATGCCAAAACAATCTCATGGATTCGACTTCGCTCACCATGACCCTGAGCCGGGTCGAACGGGTCAGAAACCGCTCAAAAATACAAATGCGAAAGTTTACAAAATTATTTATATTATTCTTTTCCGGAGAGCAGATAATCGTGAATATATTCTTCCAAAGATATTTTCCAATCCGGCAACGCGGTAAATTTAGAATTTATCAGCAAAGAAAACTGCGGACGTTTAGCGGCTCTGTCCAAAGTTTTACTTCCGACAGGAATAACATCCACGGCAAAATGCGATAACTTTATTATTTCCTTGGCGAATTCAAACCACGTTATGCCGCGCGTTCCTGTTTGATCCGTAAAATGATATATGCCTGAAGGAAAATTTTTAAGAATCAATTGCTGCGTAGCCAAAGCCAAATCTTTTGTATATGTGGGTTTGCCGTGCTGGTCATTAACAATTTTTAATTCCTTATTTTCTTTTGCCAAATTATATATAGTTTTTACAAAATTTTTTCCGTTAGGACCAAACAGCCAAGAAGTGCGTATCAGATACCATTTTGCCCCATTTCTGGATTTAGCCGATACTTGCAAAAGTTCTTCACCGCGTAATTTTGAAAGACCGTATATATTAAGTGGCGGACCCGGCTTATCATCTTCTTTATAGCCCAAAGGATTTGCTCCTGAAAAAATATAATCAGTTGAGTAGTGAACAAATATTGCGCCGACATCGAACGCAGCATTTATTAAATAACGGACGGCTTCGGCGTTTACGCGAAACGCATCGGATTTATTTTTCTCCGCGCCATCAACATTTGTATAAGCGGCGGCATTGATAATTATTTTGGGAGCGAGTTCGGATATTTTAATTTTAACCGCATTCTCGTCGCAAATATCAAGATCTTCTCTATCCCACGCAAAAATTTCCTGATCACTGAATATATTACAAAGCATAGAGCCAAGCATACCCTTGGCTCCTAAAATTAAAATCTTATCTTTTTTTACGGCTTTACGCGGTTTGGTATTGCTTTTCATAATACGCCTTATGTTCTCCGGATTTTAGCGGCTTCCACCAAGATTCGTTCTCTCTGTGCCATTTAACAAGATGGGCTATATTATTTTGTAATTCGTGCCGGCTTTTCCATCCCAACGACGCCAATTTTGAAGCATTAACCCTATAACGACGATCGTGACCTAAACGATCGCGACCCCATTCTATCCAAGAATCGTCTTTACCGAATTCTGATAAAATAATCCTCGCAATATCTAAATTTGTATATTCTTTATCCTCCCCGCTTGCAAGGTTATAAACGTGCCCCGGTTCACCTTTACGTAAAGAGGTGTTTATCCCTGAACAATGATCTAAAACATGTGTCCAATGGCGAGTATGCAACCCGTCCCCATAAACAGGTATTTTCTTACCTTCAATAAGATTAGTTATAAGCAACGGAATGAGCTTTTCCGGATATTGATGGGTGCCGTATGCGTTAGCTGACCGAGTAATAACTACCGGGGTGCCGAATGTGGTGAAATACGATAACGCTAAAATATCCCCGCTTGCTTTGCTGGCGGCGTAAGGACTGCGTGGCGCCAGAGGAGTATTTTCTGTAAACGAACCCTCATGCGCCTCGCCATATACTTCATCGGTTGAAACCTGCAAAAAACGCGGTATGGATAACTTACGCACCGCTTCCAACAAAGAATGAACGCCTACGATATTGGTCCGCACAAAAGCTTCGGGATCAAGAATGGAACGGTCAACATGACTTTCTGCGGCAAAATTTATTACAGCATCGGGCTTATACGCAGCTACTTGAGCCATAACTTTGGAATTATCCGCGATGTCGTCTTTAACAAAAGAATAACGCGAAGAGAAATTTTTCTCCACGTCTTCCAAGTTTTTAAGATTACCCGCATAAGTGAGTTTATCAAAATTAAGAACAGAATCTTCCAGATGATTCTCTAGTATATATCGAATAAAATGAGAGCCGATGAAACCACAACCCCCGGTTATGAATAACTTCATATTAAATTTGTAAAAATTTATTGTAAGTCTCCAGAGGCGACTCCGCGTCATTGTAACCCTTCGCAAGCTTAGGGAACAATGACGGGAAATGAGAGCCGATAAAGCCGGCCCCGCCCGTTACAAGTAACCTCATATAATAAATAAAAGATAATAGATAATAAAGAAAAAAAAGATAAAAATTATTTTCTGTTTTTTGCTGTAATTATGCTTTTGGCCAAAATTCTGCATATACTGTCTAATTCTTCCGTCAAAGCCCCGATTTTGCTTTCGTCAACTTTACGAATGTCCTTAATCAGCTCCAACCAAAATTTTGATTCGTTGGCCGATTTTAACGCATGATGGAAAAAATTTATGAAGTCTTTCTTGGAGCTTGCGGCATACGCCTCGTTAAAGTTAGCTCCAATACTGCTGCCGCTACGGAATAATTGACTGGTCAAATTCTTAGAAATAAAATCGTTCGGCAACGCATCAAGAAAAAATACTAAATCTTTAATCCACTTATGCAGTCTACTCTTAAAATCTTGCTGTACTTTAATTTCCGGCATTTTTTATTCTTTATCTATTATGTATTATCTATTTTGGGTTTCCCAATTAAAATTTATCGTTGGGTCATCCCAAGAAATTCTCTCTTCATCGGGATTTTGAGGATCATAGGCTTCAGTAGTGTGATAAAATAATCCGACCCTATCTTCTCCAAGCACGCGATAACCATGTGCCACTCCGGGAGGAATTGATATCAATAAATAATTTTTATCGCCGGCATGAAGAACTTCGGTATGACCTTTTGTTTCTGACTCCTCACGCAGATCGTGCAAAACAACCTGTGCCATACCACGAATTACACACCAAATATCGGTTTGGCGCTTATGCCAATGAAACGCTTTTATAACGCCCGGATAGGTTTCTGTATAAGAGGTTTGCTTTATGTCCGCATACGTTTCCTCGCCAAATTTCAGAGCTTCCGTAAAAAAGCCTCTGTCGTCCGCATGAAGTAACAGTTTTTTAATTCTAACGCCGTGAATCATATCGGGTAGTAGAAATTAGACTAATTATTATAAAAATATTCTTTAAGCATACGTTTTAATAAACGGCTGCCCTGATTAGTTTTTAAATATTTTTCTCTACGTTTTGCATCATTTATATCAAGATATGCCTCGTAATGTATTATATTCCATGGTTTATATGATTTTGTGGAAAAAACTAATCCGTGATTATGTTCTTTAAGACGCTTTATTAAATTTGTAGTATAACCTATATATAAATTATCTTTTTTAATGCTTTTAAGCACATAAACGTAATAGAACATAATCACAGTCTAATTTTCACTACCTGACATGCTAAATCAAAATAACATATATTTTTAAATAAGCAAATACGCATAAAAGAAAACCGCCTTAGTTATAAGGCGGTAAAATATTATATTCCCAATTCCACAAAAGAAAGAAACAACGCCACCAGTGAATGACTATCCGAGATGGCATGCTGTCTGATCTTGGTCCTAACTTCCAAAGAAGAAAGAAGTTCGACCTTAATTGATTCTGACGGATCAAGTTTTTGCGGTCCCGCGTCCGGAAGACATGTGACCAGATAAAAATTAGGGAAAACGCTATGCGTACTTGAGTCCTGAGCGATCTCACCCAACCACTTAATACCGGTTATGGTTATTTCACCGACTTCTTCGGTCAATTCCCTTAAAGCCTTAAGGGCACCGATGTCTTTGACGCAAATATTACCTTTTTGCGGCAAAATCCAATTTGCATTTGGCTGGAAGTAATCGTCGGGCGTACTGAAGCCTCGCGGAGCTTCAAGCATCCATCTGCCGCAGGCAGGACGATACTGACGTACCAAGATAAATTTATCCTGATCCGCAACAACAGGGACGATTACGCTGCCATCGGATACCGAACCGCTCGCATTAAACCGGATAGCGTAAGCGCCTTCACTGCCGTTTGGGAAACGCACAGTAAAGACGATATCTGTGAAAAACTTGCTGTTGTAGTCATGGATACTTGAAATATCCAAAATTTCTGTTTCGCCTTTTGAGCTATCTCCTAAATAATTTAGCTGTCGCAGATCTCGCTCTTTTAGTACTTTGTTTAAAACAGCTAGGCGTTCATCCGACATTTATCCATCTCCTTTTGGATTAGGAATCTATACCCCTTGCTAAGGAGCTGTTATTTCTTGTTATAATATAAATTTAATAATAAGTCAATATTATATATCATTCTCTTCCTTGCGCCATTTTTTTATCATGTGTGAAGCGTATAGAAGATTTTCGGGTGTCCCTGCGTCAACCCACTCTTCTTCTAATATGCTGTAGGAAATTGAAAGACCACGCTTAAGCGCTAACGTTATTGCGTCAGAAAGCTGATATTCGCTATTGTGTCCCGGATTCAGATCTTGCAATACGCTAAAAATTTTGGATTTATAAAAACTTATGCCGACCATAACAAATCCTTCTTCCGGTTCTTTTGGTTTTTCAACTAATCCCGTAATGCGATCGTCTTTAATCGAAACTACCGTATGTCGATTGGCGTGTTCATACCAACGCAACATCACATGAATATCCGTATCTTGTTTCTGCCATTCCTGATAATGCCGTAGAAGCGACTCGGTATAGATCTGATCGCCCAGATGAACAACAAATGGCGAATCTTGGATAAATGAATGAGCAATACGAACCGCATTCCCGATACCGTCAGCCGGCCCCTGTTCAATATACTGATATTTGGGGCCAAGATAATTTCGAATAGTATCACCAAAATGATCTCCGATAACTATACCGATACGCGCGGGATCTGTGATATCAAGATCCGCAAGATGCATAAGAGCCCAATCGATCATTGGCCGGTCCCAAACCGGCAAAAGATGCTTATTGGTAATGTCTGTACAAGGATGAAGGCGCGTTCCTTTACCGCCCGCGAGAATAAGACCCTTGAGAGTCATAATAATTTAGATAAATAAAACAATATTTGAATTATTCGCGCGCAGAAGCGATAAATTCATTAATTTTTTCAATCGGAATAAAAGATACTATATTATTTGTTTTAACGCTTAAAGCAAGTACTTTCCCTTCCGTATTAAAAACAGCCGCACCGGAAAAAGATTCTGTACCAAAAGATGAATTGAAACCCATATCGCTGGCTGTAACCTTAGAAATATAGCCAAGTTCAATGCGGCTCTCTATGGTCTCATTTTCAAGCGCGCTCAACATAAATACGTTATCTCCCAAAGAAACTTCGTTTTTAGAAGCAAATTCCGGAGTATAAAAATTTCTGTCTTTTACAGAAAATAATGCCAACTGCGAAACACTATCTACTTTCACCAGTTCAGCAGAAATTTGTTCACCCGGCAAAACTATAAAAAATTTATCCTGACTTCTTGAGGTTATGCCCTGCGCCAAGGAATAAGGCGTAATTATCCAGCCGTCTGAGGTAACAACCAGAGCGCTTGAGGCGGAAACTGTTTGCGCGAGCCTTTGACGCTCAACTATAACAATGCCTGACCTAACCTTCTCAGCTGAACGCGCAACAGCATCCGCTTTATCAATTATAATTTGTTCGGGCTCCTGGCGAATAACAGTTATACGCTCACCGCCTATATTCAAAAATTCAACACTGCTTAAAGCCGGTACTCTGGCCACCAGAGAAGGCAAAACTATTATACCCAAAAAGCCGCCCAACATGCTTAGGACAAACAAAGATACGATTACTGCTAATACTTTTATTTTGCGCATAAAATTATAGTAAACTCCTAACGTTAAGGTAACCACGGACCGCGAATTAAAAGAGCTGTTAAAACTATACAAAAAACAGCTGAAACTTTTAAAACATCAATTATCCTTAGATTAGAGCGGAACAGGCGTATAAACAAATTCGCCAACGCGTAATCTATCGTAATAAGCACTGCGGCCACGGTCAATGGCGCAAAAGGCCAAAAGCTCATAGCCAAAAAGGCTTCGGAAATGAGCATGGCCGTAACAATGGAATAAAGCAATATGCGTCTATTTGGCGCGGTCAAAGCGCTTACGCGCGTGTGACCCTCAAGACGTATAAACATTGCTATGCTTTCACAGAGGGCGATCATTAATAACAGAACCCAACCGTCAATAAAAAATGGAGCTCCTAGGGCAGAACTTGAGGCCGCAAAGAACAAAAACATAACCGTGAAAATTATAGCCTGTATCCTGTTTAGTGCCGGAGGCACGCCTCTGGAGGCGCGCACGCGCTCCTCCAAAGTTAACCATAGAACCAAAGCCCAACTCATTATGAACAAATGGGGAATTATATTAAATTGAACGTTATCGCTATCTTTTGGAAAAGCAAACAGAAAAAAAGCTATGCCCGCAAAAACAACCAGAAAAGTTAAAAGTAATGTGGGCAAAAACCTAAGTTGCCATGTAAAAAGCGCAATAGCTCCGGCAAAAAGAGAGGCTAAAATAAAAAATAGCCGCCAGTCGGGGAAAAAAATACTTCCTTCGCCGGCGACTAAAAAAAGGATCGTTAGAAAAATTGGAACAAAAGAACGCATATAAAAACGCAAAACTTAAAGCGAAAAACGCAAAAGAGTTTAAAAGTTTAAGAGTTCAAGGGGTTCAAAGTTTAAAGTTCAACCCAGCTCTGATTTTTGGCTTAAAAATCCGGCTGGGCAAGAGTTCAAAATTTAAAAGTTTAAGAGTTCAAAGTTACAAGTTCAAAGGTTCAAACCACAGCTCTATTTTATACTCTAATAAAATAGGCTGAGCAAGCTTTTAAGCTTTAACTTTACTTGGTTTTGAAGATTTGGATGTTTTAACAGAACGTCCGGTTTTATTTGCTGAAGCCGCGCCATTTATATATATTTTATTGTCACGGACATCGACATTAAGATTAGCTCCTTCTTTAACCGAGCCATCAATAAGGCTTTTAGCCAATACATCTAAAACCAAACGCTGAATTACCCGTTTCAAAGGCCGCGCCCCGAAAGCAGGATCAAAACCTTCTTGGGCAAGATATTCTTTAGCTTTGACAGATACATTTAATTTTATCTTATTATCAGAAAGACGCTTAGCGATATCTAAAAACTGCAGATCTACGATTTTGAGAATATCTTCCTTTGAAAGATTGTTAAATACGATTATTTCATCCAGACGATTCAAAAACTCCGGTTTGAACCTATCGCGCAAAGCGGAACGAATGCGGTCTTTAAGATCGTTTTCGCGCGCAGAAACTTCTCCGGCATTCACATTAGAAAAACCCAGCTCTTGCATGGCCTGAGCATATTCACTACCTACGTTTGAGGTCATTATAATCACGCAATTTTTAAAATTAGCTATACGGCCACGGGAATCCGTTAATCTGCCTTCATCTAAGATCTGCAACAGGAGATTGAATACTTCCGGATGAGCTTTTTCCAATTCATCGAAAAGAATAACGCTGTAAGGACGACGTCTGATCTTATCGGTTAACTGACCGCCTTCTTCATATCCTACATAGCCCGGAGGTGAACCTATCATCTTAGAAATAGAATGAGGTTCCATGTATTCGGACATATCCATCCGGACCAGTGCCTCACGGTCGTTAAACAAAATTTCTGCCAAGGCGCGCGCTAATTCGGTTTTACCTACTCCGGTTGGTCCCAAGAAAATAAACGAGCCCATCGGACGGGTTAATTCACTGATGCCCGCACGGCTGCGGCGTAAAGCATTGGCTATGGCCCCAACAGCTTCTTCCTGACCGATAACGCGTTGTTCCAACTCTTCCTCAAGACGTAAAAGTTTAACCGCTTCGGTTTCCAACATTTTCATCATAGGAATTCCGGTCCAGCGTGAAACAACCTCAGCAATATCTTCTTCAACTATCTCTTCTTTTAAGATCCTGTGCTGAGACTGAACTTTAACCAAAGCTTCCTGAGCCTTCTTTACTTCTTTGTTAAGCGAAGGAATAACTCCATAACGAATCTCGCCTGCGCGTTCAAGATCGCTGATACGTTCGGCAATTTCAGCTTCCTGGCGAGCAGCTTCAATTTCTTTTCTCAAAGCTTTAATCCGGGTAATAGCATCACGTTCATTTTTCCATTGAGCTTCCAGAGCTAACATTTTTTCTTTAAGGTTAGCGTGCTCTTTTTGAATAACCCGCGCACGTTCTTTTGAATCTTTATCTTTTTCTTTTTTAAGCGCGGATAATTCCATTTCAAAACTGTTACATTCTCTTCTTAATTTATCCAACTCATCGGGTTCCGATTCAATTTCAAGACGCAAAGCGCTTGCCGCTTCATCCATCAAGTCTACGGCTTTATCCGGCAAAAAACGGTCTGTAATGTAACGATCGGAAAATTTGGCAGCAGCCAAAATAGCGCCGTCCGTTATACGAACTCCGTGATGAACTTCGTATTTTTCTTTAATTCCACGGAGAATAGTAATAGCATCTTCAACTGTGGGTTCCGCAACAAATACCGGCTGAAACCTGCGAGCCAAAGCGGTATCTTTTTCTATATGCTGTTGATATTCCTTTAGGGTTGTGGCGCCGATAGCATGAAGTTCACCGCGCGCCAAAGCCGGCTTCAACATATTTGAGGCATCTATTGCTCCTTCGGCAGCGCCCGCGCCAACCAAAGTGTGAAGCTCGTCGATAAAAAGAATTATTTTTCCGGCACTTCGTTCTATCTCGCGTAAAACCGCTTTCAAGCGATCTTCAAATTCGCCGCGATACTTGGTTCCCGCAACCAATGAACCAAGATCTAAAGCAACCAACTCTTTGCCGTTTAGGCTTTCGGGAACATCCCCCGAAGCTATGCGCTGAGCCAGTCCTTCAACAATCGCTGTCTTACCTACACCCGCATCCCCGATCAATACCGGATTATTTTTGGTGCGACGTGATAAGACCTGCATCAAGCGACGGATTTCTTTATCTCGTCCGATGACAGGATCCAGTTTTTCTTCTTTAGCTAAATCAGTTAAATTGCGGGCATAACGTTCAAGAACGCGATATTTTGATTCCGGTCTTTCATCTACTACGCGTTCCCCGCCTCTTACTTCAGCCAAAACTTTAAGCGCGGTATCATAATCAAGTTTATCTGCTTGCGAGACACCGCCAGCGTTCCCGGTAGACATGCTTAACAAAACATCTTTGGCGCGTGAAGGAGTATCTAATAAAGAAAGAAGTAAATGTTCAACGCTTATATATTCATCTGTTAATTTCTGAGCTTCTTTTCTTGCGCGTTCAAGAATGCGGGCCAGATCAGGAGTTAAATAAACCTGTCCGAAAGGAACGTTTAAAGAAACCTTCGGCAAATGATCGAGAGTGTTTTCTGTTTGTCTGCGGAGATCTTCCACATCTATACCCATGCGCGCCAAAATAGTAGGCACAGTGCCTTCATTATCCTGAAGCAGGGCAGACAAAAGATGCAGAGGATCTATCTGCTGATGATTGCGGCTCGTTGCTATCTCGTGAGCACGCTGCAATGCTTCCTGAGCTTTAACTGTAAAATTATTACCGTTCATTGGTTAGAAATTCGAAATCCGAATATCGAAATTCGAAACAATATCTAAATTCTAATTTTCAAAATTCCAAACCCGTATTTATGATTTAGAATTTAATTATTTAAATTTGTTTCGGATTTAGTATTTCGTGCTTCGAGTTTTTTAATGTTGGCACTCTATACTGTTGACTGCTAAAAGTATATCTAGAACTTTAAAATACGTCAACCTTAATTTTATTCTTATTTTTTAAGGCCTCTCAGCTAAAGTTACATTAATGGTTTTTTCTATGCCGCCGGATAATACTTTTAATGTTACGGTCTCTCCTATCTGACGTTTTTGAACTAAGGCAGCCAAAGAATTATCAAAATCAACTTTTTGTCCGTTGAGTTCCAAAATAACGTCTCCTTCCTTTAATCCGGCACTTTCCGCGGGAGAGCCCGGCATTATTGCGGGATCCTGACTTCCTGTTCCTTTAAGGATAAGAGCGCCATAGGAAACCGTTAAATTTTGTTCTTTTTGTATATCTTCATTTACCAAAACATATCGTACGCCCAGATATGGATATGAAATTTTACCGGCCGAATTAATACTATTAAGATCGCGTCTGGCTTTGTTAACCGGAATAGCAAAACCAATATTTTGAGAACCTACCACTATAGCTGTATTGATACCGATAACTTCTCCTTTAAGATTCAAAAGGGGGCCACCTGAATTTCCGGGATTAATTGCCGCATCTGTTTGTATGGCCCCGGCAATAGTTTCGCCCCGCTGTCCGTTCTGCCCGGGTATGTTTATGGTTCTGTTGAGACCGGCCACGACTCCAACACTTACGGTATTTTGAAATTCTCCCAAAGCATTACCTATGGCTACAACCGATTGACCGACTTTAATTTCATCCGAATCCCCCAATTCTACTGTGGGTAAACCTGTTTTATTGATCTTTAGTATAGCCAGATCTTCAACCGGATCTTTCGCTAAAAGTTGCGCGGAATAACGTTCGTTCTTATTAGTAATTACCGTATATTCTGCCCCCTCAATATCTACAACGTGACGGTTTGTAACAATAAGGCCGTCTGAAGAAACTATAAAGCCTGTACCGCCTGCTACTTCCCTTTTCTCTGTTCCTTTTTGTTCCTGTTGAGGAATTTGCGGTTGAAATGGACCAAAAAATTGACTAAAGAAATCATCGTTACCGAAAGGATTGGTAAACTCCTGTTCAAACACGGGGAGGTCTTTGGTCGCAACAATTGAAACAACCGCTGAACCAACCTTATCTACAACGCCCACAACACTATCTGAACCTTTTTGAGTCGCAACAGGAGGAACAGGAATAAATTCGTTGTTCTGCTCTATTGAATTATTATCGCTCAGTATAACGCGGTCGCTTTGAAGGAAAAGATAAGAGGTCAGTGAGGCGGTTAGAAAAGCGGTAATAAAACTTACCGCAACTATTTGGGGTATATTTTTAACAAAAGAAAACTTTAGGGGGTTGGAAATGGGAGTTTTTAGAAAATTAAACATACCCAGTATATCAACTTCCAGCGACAAACGCGCAGCGTTTGTCACCGTTTTTGTTGATATAATTAAAATTTTGGCTAATTTTCATAAAAAATAATTATCTATATTTAAAAAGTATAATTAAACTGGAAGATGTATTACTGGGCATAGTAATTATAAATTTATACTTATAATTAAATATTATATAAAACAATATTATTTTATTTCAACCCTCAGCGCAATCTAAATAAAATACTTACACTAAACAATAAAGAGCTTATGAAAATAGAGATCGGGCCCGGCAATATACCCGTATAATGAGAAAATAAAAATCCCCCGGCCGTTGAAATAAGCGCAAAAAATACGCTCAAAGATATAAAAGTTTTAAGGTTTCTGCTTAAATTCTTTGATGCAGCTGCGGGCATAATTATTAAAGCGCCCATCAGAAGAGTTCCGGTAAAACGCACACCCAAAGCAATTATAATCGCAAAAGACACCAAAAAAACCAGCTCTATAAATTCCGGATTAATATCCGAAACTTTTGCCAGTTCAGGCGAAACGGTAGAGAAAACAATTTTTCTGGCAAGAACCACCATTAAAATTATTATTATCAAAGACAACCCAACCACTAAAATTCCTTCTATGACAGAAACTTTTCCTAAGCCACCAAAAAGCGCGTCAATTAATTCTTCGCCCGGCGTTAAAAGAATACCGAGAGCCAATGAAGAAGCAAATAATGTTCCTATGACAGTTTCTTCGGGAAGATTGGTACGATTCCGGATACCCCAAACCGCAAAAGCCGCCACGACAAGCGCTACAAACGCACCCAAAAACTGAGAAATTCCCAAAAATAAAGCCAGACCAATTCCCGGTAAAGCAACATGCGATAAAACATCTCCTGCCAAAGTCATGCGTTTTAAAACGGCAAAAGAACCCAAAACGCCTGCCGCGACAGATAAAATCGAACCGATAAATAATGTACCGATAATGTCCAGATTCATACTAATGTATATGCTGATGAATCGTTTGTTCCGGACCAAAAAGCTCTTTAAGAGTTTTTTCGTTCAAAGCTTCCCGGGTATTACCAAAACAAACTTGTACGCGGTTTAAACAAACAACATGAGAGGCAGCACGATTAACTAAAATAAGATCATGCGACACAAAAATAACAGCTATACCCTCTTCTTTTGAAAGGCGTGAGAGAAGTTGAGAAATAGCCTCGCTACCGATAGCGTCCACCGCCGCCAATGGTTCATCTACAAATAAAAGCGTTGGCTTGCGCAATAAAGCAAATGCAAGCATTAATCTTTGTAACTGTCCCTGCGAAAGTATACCGATTGGTTGATATAAACTTGTCAAAGGAAAACCAACCTTATTTAACGTTTCTTCAATTATAATTTGGTTAACACCGCTCAATTTTAACCACTCTTCAGCGCTTAGAGGCAAATCATGCTCCGGGGCAAAACGTTGAGGAACATAACCAATAACAGTTTCGGGACTTAATATAACTTTACCTTTATAAGGCAATAAACCCAAAATAGCCCGCAACAATACGGATTTTCCCGCGCCGTTGGGCCCTAAAATTGCAACGAAGTCGCCTTCGTGAACAACAAAATTAATATCTTCTAAAATAACATCTTCATCGATAAAAACATGCAGATTCTCGACCCTTAAAACTTCTTTGCCGTTTTCCATCCCGATTAGAAAATTGCCTTCAATTTAACCAAAAAGCTCAGCTTTTTAATGATATTAAAGACAAAAATAACAATTTAAAAAATTACTCTTAAAATCCCGCAATTTTCTAACGGGACTCGTAAACATAATTATAACATAGGGATAATTTTAAAGCCTGCTTATAGAGCAGGCTTTTTCTTCATTTTAAAGGCTCTTTTGCCAGCGCTCCTGTCGTATATACATTAGAAGGATTCCATAATAACCAACCTGCCCATTCGACTACGCTCAGGACAGGCAATATAGCTCTATTTAACATCTTTATCCAAAGCGGCTTGCGTATAAATATTCGATGGATTCCACAATAACCAGCCTGAGGCGCCGTTATCCCGACTTGCCTTTATCTGCGCCTGGATCATGGCTGCGTTATAATCTGCTCCCATATCAAAATCCTGAAGCCATGGACGTGCTTTGGCTCTGGAATCTACAAAAGCTGAAGCAGCATCCTTCAAAGCTATATCTACTATGGCATAGGGATGCGCGGCAGGATTGGCATATCCTTCAAAGGTTGGCGGATAATGCGAAGGATAAACCATTGGTGAAATATAATCTATATAAGGAACCGCATCCACAACCCTTTGGCCTATACCTAAATCATCCGTGGGTTTATCTACACGATTAAAGGTCATGCCGAAAAGATCAACCGAGGTTTTAACGCCCAAAGGACTTAAATTTTTATCTATATATTCAAAAAAAGAACGCAAGACGTCATACTTTGGAGTTTTGCCGTCCCAAACAGGAAAACTCATATCGGAAATATTTCCGTCTGAAGGAAAACGAATATAATCAAATTGTATCTCATCAAACCCGCGTGAAGCTGCTTCGCGAGCTAAGATCATATTATAATTCCAGACATCTTTAGACGCGGTATCCATCCACCTGCGCCCGCCATTATCCCGCCAGGATTTTCCGGTACGTTTACTATGGACGGCTAGGTCGGGTCTGGCATCGGCAAGTTCAGGATCCTGGAAAACAACTTGGCGCGCAATGACCCACATACCTCTTTTATGCAGATCTTCCAATAAAGGATCGATATCGGCAATCCTGACATCTACAGTATCGTAGGATCTTATTAACTCGCTTTGTGCGTCAAAAAAAACTTTTCCGGTAGAATCTTTTATATCTATAACAACAGCATTTAATTCCGTGTCATCAATAAGCTTAAATAATTTTTCCCGCCTTATTTTATCCCCGGCAACATAAGCTGACATATAAATTCCGCGAACTTCCTGCGGCGGCTCAGACACCGGCGCCTGAACCTCTAACACTTCCGGAGATTTTGTCATGGCGATATAGAAATCGTTTTTCTCGGCGGCATTTGATAACTTAAAACTTAATTCAAACAAAGCAACATTAAACAAAGCAACAATAACCATGCCGCTCCAAAAAAATTGGGTCTCATTTTTAACGATACGCGCTAAAATATTCTTACAAAAAACAAGGATTTTATCCTTCATAATAAATATATCACCTGATAGCTTTACTGCTCTTAGTAAAAGGCTTATTGAAAAGTATAACCCATAATGCATTGATCGGATATAAAAAGGCCAGCTTAAACATTCCTCCCCCCGCAAGCCGCCTGGTAGAACTTTCCGCCCTAAAAGATCTCAAAAAATATACAGGCCCAACCTTCCGCAATCGTTTTGCGATCAATGTATCATCGCCCCAAAAGGTTATATGCGTATCAAATCCCCCTATCTTTTCAAGCGCGTATCGCTTAATTATCATGTTGCCGCCCAGTAACGTGGCGGCAACACCAAAAAAATTAAATATACCGCTAATAAATGTCATCATGAAAATATAATAGAAATTGATCAAAAATGTGCTTATCTCTCCAAACTTAAAGTCATAGGGTCCGGAATAAGCTACGCCATTGGGATATTTTAATAAAATTTCTTCTGCCTGTTTAAGCCAATTTTTAGGTAAAACGTTATCCGCATCTATAAACGCCAGTATTTCTCCTTTTGAGACGCTAAAGCCAGCCTGTCTGGCCCAACCCGTACCCTTACGAACTTCTTGTATCAATTTAACTTGTGGAAAATTTTCTCTAACTATACCGTCTGTATTATCTTCACTCGCATTATCTACAACAATAATTTCACTTTCGCCAAAACCATCTAATTCAAAAATTGATTTGAGGCAAAAACTAATATATTTTTCTTCGTTATGCGCGGGAATTATGAATGAAAAACGCATATAATTTTATATTTTCTCAACTTCATCCAAAACAATTTTGCGTGTATTTTTGTCAAAAAGGATCGTGTGATGGCCGTGAACATTAACTTGAATATTTTTCGCTCCCTCCAAATGGCAATTGGAACTTGGCCAAATCGAATTATCAAAAATGCCGCAAATTGCAACAATCTGCTGATTCACATCTTTCTGTTCCGACAAAATCTGAATAATTTTGCTGTTGGGAGTAAATTCTTTAGCAATCTTGTGAGGAACTAATTTTGCGATATAGCTTCCTTGAAAGGGAGTTGCGATGGCAATCACTTTAGCCACTCTTTCATCCTGATTATGGAAAGCCAAAATATGTTTTCCAATAAGCCCCCCTTTGCTATGGGCAATAATAATAACACCGTTCAAATCGTTTTCCTCAATAAATTCATGGACAAGCTGAGCTCCGTTATGTATTTCTTTTGTATTATATCCAATATGCTCAGGAACATATATCGGATGTCCCTGCAAAGATAACGGATCTGCGATAGCTTTTAAAAAATGCCATTTTTCAAATAACCCCGGAATAAGCACAATTGGTTTTTTGTTACCTACAACATAACCGAGATAATGCTCTGGCGGCTTCCGATACATAAAAGCCAGACTCTGTTTATGAACAGCGTGCAAATAGTCTATTGTCCAATACCCTATTTTTTTCAACATGTTCTTTAAAACAATTCTTTAGCCGTATTCCATATTTCATCATGTCCTTCTAACTTTAACCAGTACCACCATTCGGCTCCCCACCAATAGATCTCGCCTATCCCTGTAGCTTTAGCATAAGTTACTATTTCTTTAAAATATTTAGGGTTCACGGTTTCGTATTGCTCCTCAAGCGGCTTATCTGAAGCAGTAGGCGTTCCTATAACCCAAGGCTCGCCCTGCAATTCAGAAACTATTAATTTTTTAACCGGAACAAAGCGATTTATTAAATTAGCTTTCCACCTATAAAACTGGGGCGGTAAAGGATAGGTTGCGTATTTAAAAGGACCCCAACCGCCTACTTTTCTATACATTGTTGTGCCAAAAATATCCGCGTTTTTTGCCGCGCGCAACCAATCGCCTAATTCACCGCTATCGGTAATTATAACCGGACGAGACGGATCGATAGTCTTAACTATTTCAACTTCTTTTCTTAAAAGACCGGGATCTGCTTCGGGGCATTCACCGAACGTAGACAAAAATGGCTCGTTCTCAACTTGCCATGCGGATATATTTGGATGAGCTTTAAAATTTGTTACTACAACCTGAATAAAATCCAACAACGCTTTATCTTGAGATGCTTGATCCAAAACACTAACCCAAGAAGGAACATGGCATTCGGGCCATCTTGGCGTACGCCGGCCTATCACTAAAATAGTATTTATATTTCTTTTAGCGGCCTCGGTAACCATCCAATCATAATCCATAAAATCATAATTGCCCTGCTGCTCTTCAACATCGTTCCAATAAACAGGAAGCCGCAAATTATTAACGTTAAGACCATCCAATATTTCAATATACGCGGCTTGCCAATCTAAACCCATGCGGATGGCCTGGATCTTTGAATAAGTAATCCCCCATTTAATATTTTTTTCCGCCTTAAAGTATGGCCCGGACAAAACAAGAAAAGCCAAAATACCAAAAACAAAAAGCAATACCAAAAATGCCCGTTTGAAAGCTCCTCTGCCCCTGTTTTGCAAAAAAAATATCATATTTGCTCAACTCTTAAAAGAAATCAAAGCTATGCCTGAGGCAATTAAAATAACTCCTATCAATTTCATAAACAACATGCGCCTTGAATAAGATTCGTTAAGTAGCTTGGCCCAAAAATAACTGCCGATAAACAATGCCAGAAAAAGAAAAGCATATTGAATTCCTTGCATTGCGTTTACCAAAACAACATTACCCTTAAATATTGCATACTGAAGAAGGCCTCCGCCGATCAGTCCAAAAAACTGATTAACAAAAACAAAAAGAGGGCTCACGGCAAAAGATGCGGTGTTTTTACTTGTCTGCGCAGAGTACTTTTTTTTGAATAAAGCGTAAAGCGCAAAACCGGCAAACGCAAAACCAAATTGCACAAAAACAAGCGCTTCAATAAAAGGAAGGTGATTATATGCATTTTTTACAAGAATAAAATGAACAGAAAAAAATAAAGCCGCAAAAAGTATAAGAACTATATTTTTATCAAAAACCAATGAACTTTTTCTGTCTTTATAGCTCACAAAAAATGCTCCTGAAACCAAAACAAGAAAAGCGAGTAAATGATAAGAAGTAATTTCCTGGCGCAAAAATATTGCGGCAAAAATTAGAGTAAAAAGAGGTATAAGGGCTCCGATACTTGGCACAACTCTTGAAGATTCAACTTTATTCAAAATGGAAAAGTAAGCAAATAAAGCCAGCACATAAAAAATTCCCGCAGCAAAAGCGGAGGCAAAAGCATATAAATAATTTCCGGAAAAAATAAAATTTAGTCCCAGCAAGTCGGGCAATATGAAATTAACCGCCGAAATGATAGACGCACCAACTCCGCCTAAAACACCTATTAAAAATACGTACTTGACCGGATCAACCGTAGAGGAGGCCAAAAGAAGCCTGTCGCCCAAAGCGGCTAAAGCAAGAAAGAAATAACCTCCTATTGCTAAATATATCCACAACATAATTACGATATCTAAACGAATTACAAAATTATACTAAATCTGCCGCTATTGCATTAGAACTACATATACGCTTATAAACCAACGCGCTGTGACGCGCCGTGCGTGATAGGGTTGAATAATCTACAGCCAAAAGACCAAAGCGCGGCGCAAACCCATAAGCCCACTCAAAATTATCCGTAAGCGACCAATAAAAATAACCGCGTACGTCTGCGCCTTGAACTATAGCCTGATTTACTGCTTTGAGATGCTCTACTATAAATTGTGCGCGATGCCTGTCTTGTACGTCTGCAACACCATTTTCGGTAATAAAAATTTCTTTTTTAAAATTAATCAGATTGATCAAAACCCGATAAAGACCTTCGGGCCGCATTGTCCACCCTACATCCGTTAAGACTTCTCCTTCATCTTTAATGCCTACAAACGCGGCTGAAATATTCAACAGAGTCAGGTGTACGCGGCTTGTAAAGTAAAAATTTACAGCGATAAAATCATCAGTTTTGACGGAAAAAAATCCCAAATAAGCTTTTATAAAAATTTTTTGCAGTGCAGCTGCTAAAAACACATCAAAAACACTTTTGGTATTATAGGGAGTAAATGCTATCAAATTATGCGCGGCACCCACCTTTATAGAATAGCCCTTCTTTTGCGCCGCCTGTTTCATGACACCGTATCCGGTCTTATGGGCTTTTATCATGTTGCGTAATGCATGAAAAAAATCCGGGACGCTTTTATTTTTCGCGGGCGCCCAGGTGCCTTTAAGAAAACTCATTTCTGCGGCAATTAGAGGTTCGTTTAGCGTAAACCAATATGTAACTTTATCTCCGAAATTTTCTATAAGAAATTCGACGTATTTAGCATATGAACTTACTATTTTGGGATTTAACCAACCGCCATAATCTGCAACCCATTGCGGCAAAGTAAAATGAAGAGCGGTAACAAAGGGTTCGATGTTTCGCTCACGCAAAGCGGCAATTACTTCTTTGTAATGCTCAACTGCCTCAGATGACCATTCATTTTCGGAAGGCTGAATACGAGCCCACTCTATACTTAAACGGTGCGCGTTCTGACCCAAGTCCTTTGCCCAGTCAAAATCTTCCCGGAAACGACTATAGTGATCGCAGGAATTCCCCGACAAATCTCTGACTTTAGAATGCGCCCCTTTTATTTCCTCCTGCTCCCACGCCCACCAATCACTATTTGTGTTCATTCCCTCAACCTGATAAGCGCTGGTTGCGCTGCCCCAGTAAAAATCTTTCGGAAATAATAGGTCGTTTTTATTTTCCATCCCATTAGAGACAGGAAACGCTTTACGGAAGAAATAAAAGCGCTTCCGTAATATTGCGCTTAAACCTGCTTAAAATTTACTGTCTAACCATAACGCAAAATACATAGAATTTCCCGTTTTGCTGCCTCTAACGGGATACATATATTTATTCTACCTTATTTTGCCAATTTTGCCTGCGAGTCATATAACGAATGGTTGCAAAATTGAGCACTCCGCCGTAGCCCCGCAGTACGGGGCGAATTATGGTGAGCTGTATCGAACCAAGAAGAGTTGTTTTTAAAAAAGCAAAAAGAGCCCCTTGAGGCTCTTTTTAACCTGATAAAGAAATAACTAAACTTAAGCGGTTTTATTGTTATCTTCAGCCTGTCCTTCTGTCTGCGATGCAGACTGGGCCTGTTCAGCTGCTCTTGCCTGTTCAAGCGCTATTCTATCTGCCGCACGAGAAGCAGGATCGTTAGCGCTGGGTTGGATTCGCCAAGCCTCAATTGTTTCCGCGTGAGTCGCGGTTTCAGGATCGGTTACGCCGGCATCTGTTGCAGATCCGGGCGCTTCTTCTCCTCTTTCTTTTCTCAATTTTTCTAAATATTCTTCGGGCTTCTCGCCGCGAATTCTTTCAAATAATCCCATAAAAATTAATTTAATTATTATATCTTAATTATAAACTATATTTTCAATTATAGCAATATCTATTTTTGGTTATTGCTGTTTGCCGATCGAATTAATATACGCGCAGTAATCACATTCTGAGGCGGCATCGGGAATAGAATCTTGTTTCAAACAGTCGCGAATTTGATTTAGGGTGCTCTCTATCCACGAATCATCTCCTTGATACGGTATTAAATCGATTTCAAATTCCAATTTGCCGTCAAAAGCCCTGCGATCGGTTTTCCCGTTGCAATAAACAAAATAACCCGTTGAAGAAACACGAAAATTATTTCTTCGGAATAACCATTGATAAATTTCCATCTGGCGCTTATAGCCGTCCTGCCATTCTGCATCAAGATTAACCTTGCCTTCTTTTGAAGTGGCTTTGTAATCAACAATAATAAGCTCTCCTTGCGGGTTAGCCCATACATCATCTATGCCTCCGGTGACCATAAGATTAAAAGGCACGTGATGATAAGTAATGCCACGACGCAAAGCATCACGCCATTCATCCATGCGCGGATCGTCAAAAGGAACCGCATCCACGCCATAAGCTTGCATAAGAGGATGGGCCGTTTTGCCCGCTCGGTGAATATCAAATTCTTTTTTCAACAGAGCATCTACAGCGCTGTTTAGGGAAAAGGGGAAACCAGGCGGACGACCTATCCCGCGGCGCCTATCCAAAAAAAAGCATCGTGGGCATTCTAAAAAAAGATCTATCTTTGATCTTGATAATCTAAAAGGGCTATCCGACTTTGGATCGTATAATCCTTTTACTCTCTGAGAATTATAGTATTTAGACATTTCTTGAAATTAATCTTCTTCTCTAGAATGCCTTATATAAAAATAAAACGCAACCCAGCTCCAATTTTGTATTTGAACCAATTTCTAAGTAAATATTTTGTTTTGTATTCTTTAGTCTTTATTAAATAAAGGTAGAATAAATAAAATTGGGCTGGGCAAGCCACAGTCCTAATTAAGAATTAGAGTTGGGCAAATTAAAATAGTAAAAACCACCCGGTTTGGGGTGGCTTATATTTCTTTTCTTTTTCCTTCCTCTAATACGCGCAGTATTTTTTGTTGCTGGATAAAAATTACGACTCCCATATAAAGAGCGATGAAAACGCTTATACTTAAACAAGTAATTTCTACGACATGACTAATTGCCAAATCATGAAAATACATACCGACACCGAAGAAAAACGCTCCGATCAAAGGCAAAAATTTAAAGAGCTTGCTTGAAATTCGCATTCAGCTCCCCTTTTTTAATAAACCGGATTATTTTAATTCTAATTTAAAAAAATAAAAAAGCAACCCTTAAGCTCTATCCGACCCGATCATTAATTTTAGATAATCTGGCCGGATAAATCCGTACTTTATAAAAATACCGGCTTCATTTTATAAAAATTGAAGCCGGATATATTAAACTTATTTATTGATATATGTACGCACG
>Ga0155858_135_pt1 | contig 24764 bp, 26 predicted proteins | sample RifCSPlowO2_01_FD_107512 | JGI IMG/M metagenome (GOLD analysis project Ga0155858, IMG submission 107512) | Candidatus Terrybacteria bacterium RIFCSPLOWO2_01_FULL_40_23
ATTTATCATTAAAAAATTGATACGATAATTTGTTATATTCATCTGCGGGATATGCGCATATTCCCTCCCCATGCCAAAGGATAAACTCTCTAATCCCGGCATCCTGTGCCAGACGACTACATACCGTACAATAGGGTTTGCCCGATAATTTAATATTACCTTTTTCGTCTATTCTGGTGAAATATAACTTAGAGTTTTTAATTTTTTCTTTATTATCTTTTACCGCATCCATTATTGCCCGCCATTCGGCATGTACGCAACAAGTAAGATCGTGTTTATTGTTTGACGGTATATTAAACTCCACTGAACACATTCGTGAAGTAATATCATCGTCGGGAGGAGCATTATATCCTTCACCGATTATTTCTCCATCTTTTACGATTATTACTCCACATTTGGCACGAAGACATAAAGCTTTAGCCGCAACTTTAGCTGCCCTATTCATCCATTCAATAGCTTCTTTTTCGTCTTTATCCTGAAGATATCTCATATTCTAGGAAAACTCTAAAAGAAGTGGTGAATGATCCGAAACCAAATCGGGCAATACTTCGAAACGTTGTACGTGTATTTCAGGTGAAACCAAAATATAATCGGCAAAATTGGGCACATTAGGATTATTATAATGTCGATAGAGCGAAGTACGTGTGGACACAATGCCTGCTTCGCGAACCAGATTACGCATCCCCCTTTCTAAAATATGCATTGATTCCGTATCTGGGAGAAGATTAAAATCGCCGCAAAGAATCTTAGAACCATCAATCGAATCCAAAAATTTCTTTACGGTGCGTGATTGCTCAATACGTTCCGGCGTATCGGTTTTGGATCCTCCGGTCCAGAGGCCATGAAAATTAACGATTGTGTAATTACCAGAGACATTAGTAAGCGTAACATACTGAAGTTTACGGCTTGAGAGAGTCCAATTTCCTTTCTCCTGAGAAGATGTCTGTTGATAAATCAGAAAATCAAGGATTGTTTTAGTAGCAAGTTTCTCGCGCACGAATAAGGCCAAACTCATATCGTGCGGATTATCCTTAAAACACGCAAAGGCGCCTTTGAGATCAGGAAGAGAATCTGACATCTTCTTAAAAAGCGGGCCACATACATATTCTTTTTGGTGGAATGCATCAAGCGCAGTTTGGTCCGTATCAAACACTTCTTGCAAACAAAATATATCAGTATCCTCTGCTTTATTACGCAAAAAATGCATTAAAGGATAAAGCGATCTGCCACCCCACGTATTTAATGTAATTAACTTTATAGAAGATCCGTTCATCTAAGATTCATCTAATATTATTTTATCGTTAAATTTACCTCTTTCTTGAGCTTCCTTTTCTTTTATTTTCAAAACATTTTCCATATTGAATTGTTTATATTTAACAATCGCTTCAAGCACCTCTAAAATATCCGCTACTTCTTCAGCGTTCTCATCTTTATTAAATTCTTCAACCTCTTCAAAAAGTTTTTCTTTTAACTTTTGCCAATACTCTTCTTCGTCCGCAATATGACTCGAAGACGTGCCACCTTTACTTTTAATATATTGGGGTATTTTATCTCTGACTAATTTATTATATTTCATATACTGCAACGTTATTATTTTAAATGCATGGCGATTAATCCGTGCTTCTTAATTTTTTCTTTATATCGCGGGAAGCCATACCATATATCATGCGCCTCTTGAGCTGTATGAACTTTGGGATTAAGCCTTTCTGGATTGTATTTTTTAAGAATTGCGCTAATTGATCTAAAATGTTCAACTCTTAAAACTTTCTTCGTTAAGTTCTTTTTACCACATTTTAAAATTACCGTATCGCCGACTTTAATTTTTCGATATTTTTCTGTAGCTGCTCGAGTTTCTATTTTCTTTTTTCCCCTAACTATTGCTTCAAAAATATCTTTATTAACCAAACGAAATTTTAAAATTTTTGGTTTATTTTTCATATATTTATCACCTAACTTCTTTAATTAACCTCTCTGTGAGCTCTTTGGGTAATCCTATTACGCTATCGCGCTTTCCTTCAATTTTATTTATATGACGCTCCCATAATTCACCTTCAACGGTAAAGCCTCCGGCCATTTCAAATAAACTTTTATCCTCTATAATTTCCCTGATATCTTTTTCTGAAAATGTAGAAAAATAAACTGTTGCGATATCTACACCCTGAGCTTGTTTGTCTGTTGCAGTATTTGTAACAACAACCGCAGTAACTGTTTGCGCGGGATGGATATTATATCCTTCTAAAAATTCTTCGGCTTCTTTTTCGTCTTGCGGCTTTTCCCTGATCTCTCCATTCCACACAACAACCTGGTCTGACGTTATGAGTATCGCATCCTCCAAAAATTGCGCTCGAAGGGCTTCTGCTTTTGCTCGGGCCAAAGCCAGTGTAAGTTCTTTTGGGTCGTCAATTCTTATTGCTTTTTCATCTATATTTGCTGACCTTACTTCAAACTCATATCCCATTTCTTCAAGCATCTTTCTTCTGCCTTTTGATTGTGAACCTAAAATAATTTTCATTTACTTACTTGTATGAAAAATATTGGGATACGCTTCAATTATTTTCTTCAACGAATCCGCATCTCCTAACATTCGTAACGCTTCAGCAAACAACTGCTGATCGCTCATTTGGCTATGATGATATTCCACTCCGGGATTAGTATCTGTCCGCAATTTACCGTATAAAATAATCCTTTTATCCAAGGCGCCATCTACATTATATAAGGTGATTCCCGACGTTCCCGCAATTGATTCTGCTTGCGCTATCAATGCCTTATTATCTAACATAACCGCACTTTGAGCGCGATCAAGAGCATTTTGATAATCATTTTCATTGATAATACCTCCAAGCTCTTGATACTGTTGATAGAAATATTTCGGACCGGCTTCAAAATTTTCTTGCTCATTTATCATATTGATATAGTACTTATAAATTCTACCTTATACTTATGCGTTGTTATGCGCCAGGACATCTCTGTGACTTCTTCCGGTCAGCAAAATACAACAGGGATTTTTATTTGACATTTATATTTTAAAAGTGTTAATCTGCCGTCAGCACATTTAACGGAGAATTTAACATGGAAGAACAGAAGGTTGAGCGTAAGGTTCAGATCCTTGCTCGATTTCCTGAAACCGCTCGGGATCTTGCTGGAGCACCAAAGAATGCATCTGTACGCATGATTGAATCGGCCTATGACCGTGATCCGTACGGCTTCAAGCATGATGATCGGGATTTATACGAAGTAGTGTGGTACGCAATGGAAGAACAGGGGGTTGAGCGTAAGATTAAGATCCTTGCTCGATTTCCTGAAACCGCTCGGGATCTTGCTGGAGCGCCCAAAAATGCATCTGTACGCATGATTGAATCAGCCGGTGACCGTGATCCGTACGGGTTTGGGCATGATGATCGGCATTTATACGAAGTAATGTGGTACGCATAAGAATCAATGAGATCTCGGTTGGTTAGAATAACCAGCCACAAATCCTTCCACGCAAGCTCGGTCTACGGATCGGGCTTTTTTCTTTATCCCTATGCCCCATGACATCTCTTATACTTTTTCCCGCTACCGCAAGGACACGGATCATTTCTTCCGACATGCTGCTGACCGCTTACAACTGGCTGCGTATGGTTATGGCCTTCATGAGAATTTTTATCCAAAAGACTGCCGGACTGATGAACAGTTTGTATATTTGTCGGTTGTACTGCCTGGATCCGCGGCTCAACTCTAAAAATCATATGCACCGCTTGGGTTCGCATAACCTTCATAAGTTCGTCAAACAACCTTCTGCCTTCATTCTTATATTCAACCAAAGGATCTCGCTGGCCGTAAGCACGCAAACTTACTGAATCGCGTAAAGCTTCCATTGCATCTAAGTGATCCATCCACGCGCCATCCATTGAACGTAGTAAAACAAAACGGAAAACATCAGCGGCAACATCACCAAATTGTTTTATTTTATCGTCCAAATATTTATATATTGCATCAAGAACAAATTTTCTCGCAGCCTCTCTCCTGTCTTGCGGGTCATTAGTAAAAGAATCTTTATCTTCTTTGCCCTCTTTATCTTCAACAAAAACCTTGCCTTTTTGAGCAACCTCAAGAAGCTCCGCGTGAAAATTATCCGGCAAAGGACTAATGGTCTTAACATTCTCAACTAATTCTTCTATGCTCCAATCGTTCCAATAATCCCCCGGGGTATGCGCATCCACAATAGCTTCTATTTCTTCAGCAATAAGTTCTTTCATTCGCTCGATTAATTCTTCTTTAACACCTTTGAGTGTGTGCCTGCGCCGCGTATATACCGCATTCCTATGCTTATTTACAACGTCATCGTATTCAAGCAAATGTTTTCTTGAATCAAAATTAAAGCCTTCTATCCTGGCTTGCGCGCCTTCAATTGCTTTGGAAACAATTTTGCTTTCAATGGGCATATCATCGGGAACGCCAAGTTTTTGCATAACACCGCCCAATTGGTCGCCACCGAAAATACGCATTAGATCATCTTTCAAAGAAACAAAAAATCTTGACGAGCCTGAGTCCCCTTGTCGTCCGGCACGACCGCGCAACTGATTATCGATCCTGCGAGCCTCATGACGCTCGGTGCCTATAACATGCAACCCTCCCAGTTCACGAATTTTTTGGGAATCTTCTTCAACCTTAGGATTTCCGCCTAAAATAATATCAACACCGCGTCCTGCCATATTGGTCGCAATTGTCACTCCGCCCAATCTTCCGGCCTGCGCGATTATCGCGCCTTCCTGTTCATGATTTTTTGCGTTCAAAACCTGATGAGGTACGCCATCGCGTTTAAGCAGAGCTGACAAAAGTTCATTTTTTTGAATAGAAACCGTACCAACAAGGACCGGCTGACCGGTTGAATGTCTCTCTTTTATCTCTTCTACTACCGCGCTATATTTTGCTTCTTCGTTCTTATATATAAGGTCCGCCTGGTCTTTCCTTACCATTGGCTTTGCTGTTGGGACAACGACAACCTCCAATTTATAAACCTTATGGAACTCTTCGGCATTAGTAACAGCTGTTCCGGTCATACCGGAAAGCTTTTTGTACATACGGAAGTAATTCTGAAAAGTTATTGTGGCTAAAGTGCGGGACTCGCTTTGTATGCGCACCCCCTCCTTTGCTTCAACCGCCTGGTGCAAACCTTCAGACCAGCGGCGTCCCGGCATTAGGCGACCGGTAAATTCATCTACAATAACTATTTCGCCGTCTTTTACGACATAATCCCTATCCAGCTTATAAAAAACATGAGCGCGTAAAGCCTGCTCCAAATGATGGACAATCCTCGGATCAGAATCAGCATACAGATTAGCTATACCTAGAAGTTTTTCAACTTTGGAAATGCCATCTTCCGTAAGCAAAACTGATTTAGTTTTCTCATCTAAGTTATAATCTGTGTTCTCGTTAAGACGCGGAACTAAACGGGAAAATTCTTCGTATTTTTTTGAGGCTTGGGTATCGGGTGAAGAAATAATAAGCGGAGTACGCGCTTCATCTATTAAAATAGAGTCTACCTCATCGACAATAGCGAAATTGTGGCCGCGCTGGGACATTTCTGCTTCAGACAAAACCATATTGTCCCGCAAATAATCAAATCCGTATTCGTTATTAGTGCCGTATGTTATATCAGCCGCATAAGCTTCTTTTTTTGAAACCGGACGCAAAAAATCCGCAACTATTTCAAATGCGCCTTTTGTATCCCGTTCTTTATCCTCCTCCTCTATGGTTACATTTCCGCCAGAGGCGGATCCGCCTTTGGCGGAAAAAGATGCGTCGTATAAATATGAACCTTCCTGAGTAACGCATGACACAGTTAAACCCAACGCACTATAAATTTGTCCCATCCATACTGTGTCACGTTTAGCCAAATAATCATTTACAGTTACGACATGAACACCCTCACCGGATAACGCGTTAAGATATGCGGGCGCGGTTGCCGCTAAAGTTTTTCCTTCACCGGTTCTCATTTCTCCTATTTTACCGCTATGCAAAACCATGCCGCCCATAAGCTGAACATCATAATGCCGCTGTCCCAAAGTTCTTCGGCCGGCTTCACGCGCCAACGCAAAGGCCGAGGGCAAAATATCGTCCAGAGTTGCGCCCTCTTTCAAACGTTTTTTGAACTCTTCTGTCTTTGCCGGCAAACCGTCATTGCTAAGCGTCTTCATTTCTTCTTCCTTGGCATTTACCAATTCAACAATAAGACTTAATTTATCTACTTCTTTGGCGTTTGCGTCTCCGAATAAATTTTCTAATTTAAAATCTTTAAACATGATATTCATCACGAATAAACTTTTTCGCTTATTCTCGTCCCGCCAGCGCGGGACTCCGAGGCTCTCCGACGTTCTGTCGGAGCAGGTCGGTCGTTTTGATCCGATCCGCCAGCCGGCGGAACATCGGACACCGTGCCAAAACGACCTCAGAAACCGCTCAAAAGCTATTCGCGATACAAAATATAATATAAAATTTTATTAATATCCGCGTAAATCTTTGATGTCAGTTTATTCACAATAGCAGAATTATCCCAAAAAGAAAACGGCCATAAAAAAGACCGGAAAAACTATAAATTTATTTGCCCCAATCCTATACAAAACAATAATAATTGTTATGCGTCATTGATTTTAGACAACCAACTTTTAACGTTTAGATCTGCTCTCTCTCCGTTTTTTTTCTAGAGGACTTTCCTGCAAAATAATCTCTTGACCTTCAGATTCAAGCATCTTGCGGTCTTTAAAACTCAAAAAAGAGACTTCGTTATTTTCAGCCTCTAATAGCTCTCTCTCCAATCGTTCATATGCCGGTCGCCATTTCTTTTCGGGTACATCATAATCGATGTACAGAGTACGAACTATATCCAATAATTCTGAAGTTGACATAGCGTCTCTTCCATCAAATGTCTTTACCAACAAATGCAAATTGTATCCCTTAAGAGGTTCCTGATAAGGCACCTCAATTAATGCCCCATTTTTCTTATAAAACATTCTTATCTTCTCTGTTCCCCGCTCTTCTCTGCTGCCTAAAAGTTCTAACCTGCCGTCAAACCCCTCTGCCACAACCGCTTTAAATGCGTGCCCATATTTTTTTGCTTTTTCTAAACCAAACTTCAAAGCATTGGGGAAGCCTTCATCTGTCAATCTCTTATCTTTATATTCGGGATTCGTTGCTGCATACCAGGCCGCAAGAATTCCTTCTTGTTCTTCGCTATTTACTTTTTTTATCGGTAGATATCCAACTACATTTGCCGCGATTTCAGTATGTCTATCTTTGCCATTTTTATTTTGTGGATCTCTGATATAAAAAATACCCACATCAAATGCGGGCCAAGTCCGCATTTCATTTAGGCTTTCTATTCGCATTGGAATATTTTGTAAAACTTTGTGTACGCCTTCAAATGCGGGATCAAAAGGCGCGTGAATCTGGCCGAGTTCGTATCGTTCACCGCCATCCTCACGAGAAACAAGGATTTCTCTTCCTTTTTCGCCAGCTTGACGTTCATACGAAGAACTATGCATCAGACGCCCCATATATTCCTCCGCATTACGGTAAGTTAATTCGGCTTCCGATATTTCGGCACCTTTTTGGGGTTCCATTGCTTCAGGTGGGACATAGCCCTGAGTTTCTCTGCTCATAAAAATATTTTATTAAGCCAATAAATAACCGAAGAATTTGGTTAGAAGGCGGGCTGCTGTATATTCCGGATGTATTAATCCGGGCACAGGAGACAATTCCATAAGGTCAAAACCCAAAACTTGTTTTTTTGTGGCCACGGCACGTAAAAGCTTCAACAGATCATACCAACCGATACCGCCCGGCTCAGGGGTTCCTGTCGCGGGAATTAAAGACGGATCCAAAACATCAATATCAAGAGAAATATAAACCTTATCGGGCAAAGCAGAAATTATTTCTTCAACCGGAACCTCAGGCGCTAAAAATACTTTACGATGCTCTTTGCATTCATCTACTACCTCTTTGGGCATTGAGCGGATACCCACCTGAACCATCATGGCGCCCAAATTATATGCGTGACGCATAGAACTTGCGTGACTAAATGGGCTTTCTTCCCAAATGGTACGCAAATCACTGTGGGCATCAAGATGCAAAATTCCAACACCGGGATATTTCTTTGCAAAATACCGGCTTGGCGCAATTGAAAGCGAATGGTCCCCCCCTAAAACAACGGGTATTTTCCCGTCTTCATCTACCTCTTTAACTATTGCTTCGAGCTTATCCAACATTGCTTCCGCAGAAGATTTGTCCGGAGTTAAGGGCTCGTGTGTGAATAACGGCAAAGTATCAAGATCTTTTTCTAATTCCTCATCATAAGTTTCTATCTGTTGCGAAGCACGCAAAATAGCATCCGGACCAAACCTAGCCCCGGTTCCGTATGAAGCCATAACGTCATAAGGCACGGGGATAATAACTGCCCGCGCCTTTTCGTATGATGGCTCTTCAATTCCAAGAAAAGTTTGCCTGATCATTTTTTAGATAAAATAAACTTCTCTAAATATTTTACTCTTCTTTCCAAATTTTCCACACGACTAATTTCTACCTTATTAAGTAATGTTTTATTTATATTCGAAAGTTGGGTCTTAATATTAAATAGCTCTTCTTCAATGGCTTCGAGTCGAACTTCTATGCTATCAAATCGTCCATCCATTCTCTCTAATCGCCCATCCATTCTATCTAATCGCTGATTAAACATTTCCAATCCTTCTCCAAATACACGAAAATCTGAACGCAAATCCTCCAAAACAACCGTAAAGTTATCACGTTCTCCGTGATTTTTGCTGTTTCGCTTTTTTATAGATTTCCCAGCCATGAATTATTAATATATTATTTATCTCTCCCATTATCGTGGATCAAAACGCTGTCGGGTAAAATCAAAACAGCGGCAGCTATAGCACATGTCCATTTACCTTTTGAGTCTGAACGCGCAGATTGAACAATATTAGACGTGCGAACAATTTTACCCGAAAGCCTAAAAGCCTGTCGGCGGGAATCCCACGCCTCATCCGGATCAAATTTAATGCCAAGCGTTGAAGCCAACATTGAAGCAGCTAAATCTTCGGCATATTCCCCTGCTTTTTCGCCGGTCTGGCCGTAGGAATGATGTTCGGATAAATAACCGTATTGCCTTTCATCAGCAGGCAAAGCAACGCCAATTGCCGCAGAAAGCTGACGATTTGGTTCATTAGTGGCAATGCGCGCCATTACACAATAAACAATTTCTCCCGCAGACAAATATTCAAGACCCTTTATTCTTGATACGCGTCTGCATCCCGGAGGAAAAATTGATGAGACGTGTACAAGATTATATTTAGCAATACCGGCATCGCGTAACGCGACCTCGAATGCTGCAAGCTCTTCATTGTGTACACCAATCCCTGATGTAAAAAACATGCGCGCTGGAACTCTGCTTGGATTCATCCCGTTAGAGGCAGGAAGCGCTTTCACGGAAGAGACTAAAGCGCTTCCGTAATATTGCGTTTGATCCTGCAAAAAAATTACTATCTATAAATATCACTAAACTACTTATAATTTCCCGCTAAGCTGTCTCTAACGGGATTCAAATTTTATTTTACTAAAAAATACAAAATTACTATATTTTTTACTTTAACATAAGTCTCGTTTTTTCAACTTTATTACGCGATACCTTTCAACGTATTCTTAAATTTGCGCCCGCCCTTCCTGACGGTTGCTAATCTCTTTTGTTTCCACTTGCTGATCTCCATAAATAATTCATCGCGCACGCGATCCAAAGCTACACGAACGTCCCACTCTTCAGCTTCAGCACGCAAAGTTTTTTTACCGGGAAGCCTTATTGTAACTTCGGCGCGAAAAATATTACCTTTTTTATGATGCCGTGTTGTCCGAGCCACCTCAACTTTGACTTCAAGAACTTCTTTACCCTTTTTAATCTTCGAGGATTCAAATTTTGAGGCTAAAAGGCTGTTAATTTCACCGCCTATTTTCTTTTCAATAAAATCAGAAAGAGAAGGGGTTAATGAAAAATTTGTGGCTTTGATTATAAGTCTCATATTAGAAGTTTAAAGCGTAAAGCGAAAAATTAAAAGTAACCTTACTTTATTTATTATAGCATTTTATATATAAATAGCCCCGCACCAAAGCCTTGGGCGGGGTGCGGGACTTTGATTTTGTGATGTAGCCCTTCGACAGATTCGACAGGCTCACTGCAAGCAAGCTCAGGGCTATTTTCAGCAGCGGCTAAAAATAGCAAAATCCCCACATATACATGTGGGGGTGCTGTTAGATGTTCCCAATCTAAAAGATCGGGTTCCCAAGCCCAAAGAAGAGTTACTAAACTCTTTTAAAGCTAGAAGACTAAAAGAACTCTGTACTTCCAATTCTACACATAGTAAAAAAAATTTCCAGTGTGTAGTTATGCACAATACTGCTTCCAATATAAAATAAGCAAGATTTCGTGTCTAAGCGACATAGCGAAAGCATTTGCGGCAAAATCATCTTCGGCGCAAATGAATTTACGGAAAGGAAACGCACCGTAGAGCGGCCCGCTCCGTAAATTCATGCAGCGCGAAATAAATTTTGCCAAATGCGTAAGCGTAATCGCGAGACACGAAATCTTGCGCTTACCCCACCCTTCTTACTTCTTCTTCAAGGTCTAAATTAAATTTATCTTTGATATCTTTTTTAATTTCAGAAATAAGCTGTTCAAGTTGCTCTGCTGTTCCTGTTCCGTCGTTTATCAAAAAATTACCGTGAACATCTGATACAGTAAAGCCGCCTAATTTCTTACCCTTCAAGCCGGCTTGATCGATCAGCCAGCCTGCGGGAACTTTATCAAACCAGGCAACGGGTTCATTTTCATCCTGCGGCAAACGTGCTTCTTTAGTAAAAGTAGCGTTGCGAAAAACACAACCACAAGATTTATATGGAGGATGATTCTGCGCGCGCCACAAAGCATTCTTTTTTATTTCTTCCTTTAGTCGTTCAACATTCCCCTGTTGTAATTTTAGCTTCGCGGAAATAATTACTGTTCCCGGCATATTTTGAAAATTACTTTGCCGATATCCGAATCCACATTCTTCAGGAGTATATTTTCTAATATCGCCTGAGGGCTCAAGAACGGTAACTTCTTCAATAAATTGACCGATACTTTTACCGAACGTTCCGGCATTTCCGTAAATCGCTCCGCCAAGAGAGCCCGGAAGGCCTGCCGACCATTCCAATCCCTGAAGGCCTGCTTTTACTGAATTATTTAAAAGAACTCCCAATACAATACCGGCACCCGCGGTAATTGTTACACCATCAACCCCCACACCAAAATTTTTGGTGTGGGGGTGAATCTCATAATTATTATTGCGCGCCACAATGACCAAACCGCGAAAACCGTCATCTGAAACCAAAACGTTTGTACCGCCGCCAAAAATAATATACGGGATATTTTTTTCTTTTGCGGTCAATACCGCGTTTTTCAATTCATCCGCAGTCTTTGCCTCATAAAAATAATCGGCAGGACCACCGACACCGATTGAGGTATAAGGGGCCAATTTAATATCGGTTTTGAAATCAGTAATGTTCATAACTATAAGATACATTAACTAAGATACAATTCGCCAGCTGGCGAAACAGACAAGCTACAATATCCAATAATCAAATCTCAAAATTCAAAAATGTCTGGTTATTATTTCTTGTATCTTGAAATTTCGCGTTTTCTTCTACTGAAGAAAAACGCGCGCTCCTTCAGTGTAATAATTCATTTCCTGCTCGTTTATTGTATAGATCCCGTCTGGGTTTCCGCCTCTAGCCAACCAAGTTGATGCGCAATTATCGGGGTCAGCGCATGTTATCCAATGACGAGTTGCGTCGCCATTTATTTCATACACGCGCCAAGTTACCGGGTCTTGGGTTAATGGAACGCGCGTCCATGCGCTTAACTTAAATGCATCAACTTCGGCTTGTTCAACATCGCGTACAGAACTAAATCCAAGATGCGGATAAAAAGTGAGTACTGTCGGGTTTACTATGTGTCGACGCCATGAACCTTTAATTATCCAGACCTTTGTGTCGCCTACTGCACGGATCAATGTTCCGTCTAAATATGAAATATATTTAAGCAGTGTACAATTTTGAATTATCGCGCCATCGCTGTTTGTTATATCCAAACAGGCATTTCCAATTATGCTTTTGGGCGCAACAAAAGTAAACGTAGAACTGTTAACAAATACAGCGCTAACTAAAGTGCCGTTAACTTTAAGCGTGAGACCGCTTTTGAAACCCGACCCGTTTACCGTAATAGTTTGACCGCCATCTATATAAATCACTTTTGGAGAAACAGAGCTTACAGAAAAAGCCGCAGTGGCAGGATCAATTAACGACATGGAAAGATTATAAGTTCTGGACGGTTCATTATCAGTGAAATTTGTTGTTTTAACCTGGCTAATAGGCACAAAAATTACGTTGGCTACTGCGCCGCCTAAACCATCTACCAAAACCTCTTTTTGCTCCTGCGCTGTGTTCAATTTACGCACTTCATAAATATTATTTTTATTTAATAAGACAGCGTTCTTGTAAGTATCGCTTGAATTGGCAGGCGTAAATCCCAATTTAAGTGTCTTTGAACCGCCTCCTGAAATATTTATCCATGAGCCAGCCCAATCTTTTGTGCCCAACCCAACATTTACGCTTGCTGAACCGGTCAATGAATAGGAATTTGTAGGCGTAGTAACTTTAAAGTTGGTGGCATTTAAATTTGTGTTTTTATACCCGTATCTTTCTCCTGCTTGCGTAGAATTTATGTAATTAGCTATTTGCCAATTTAAAACAATATCGCTGAATGTATCAGTTTGGTTAAGTTCGACCAATGCGGCGTTTATACTGGCAATGCCTCCCTCGACCCTTTGTAGGGATCTGCTCAAAATGCTCGGACTATACTGATCGGCTAAGTAATGCGCAAAAAGTATAACTGCGGCATAGTCAGCCGTCTGGTTGGTCCATTCAGTCAAACTGTCCGTTGGTTTTGCCAAAAAGGATAAAGCACGCGACTGCAAATAAGAACCGGACCATGTGTTGTTATAGCCAAGAACAGTTGGCGCGTATTCTGAACGCGCTTCGTTGAGCCAAACTTCATCATCCGCATTACGCAACTTATCTTTTTGATAAAAGGTTATTAAATGCTGAAATTCATGCGCTACAAAATTCCTGACCTTGGTAAAATTAAAAATTTGCGTGGCATTAATAAATATCATTTCCCGCTCATTGCTTGAAGGAACCTGTGTGCGGGGATATTCATCATCCGTACGGAAATATCCTCCGGCAGTATCTATAAGCTTACTTACCAATATCGTAATATGAGAATCATTATCAATTCCAGGCTCCCACATTGTTCCGAAAAACTCAATTTCTTTCGGGTAAATAACATTATCAAATTCATTTGCTAAAGTTTGGAGCGAAGCCAAAAATGAACTCTGATCCGCGGCACTTAGTGAAGAGAAATAAGCGTCTTCAACATAAAAATATGAGTGCGCGCCGACAATTTTTAATGTTGCGGTAAGCTGTGTTCTGCCTGCCGCGTCGTAAGTTCTGTCCACATTGAAATTAACGGCGTCCCCTACCGTAGCGCCCCACGTAACCGGCAAAACATTATTGAAACTATATTTGGGCGCAAAATCAGGCGGTGTTCCGTAAAAATCTCCGAGGACCGTTGCGTTGGCACTTGGAGGATAAATAACAAAAAACCCACAAACAATCAGTGGGAACAGCAAAGAAAGTATCTTGCGTCGTTTCAAAATATTTAGCATAAAATCTTATCTCTCGCAGTTCTAATAACCAAGATACAAGAAACAATTACCAAACACCTTACAATAATCAATAACCAAACACGTTATCTGTAACTTGTTTCTTGGTGTTTGTAACTTCTCTCAAGACCAGGAGGGGGTTTAACTCCAATACTAGGTATTTAAGTGAGTGCCAGCCCTCCCGGTAATAAATATTATAACACGAGTGATTAACAAGTCGGAAGGCGTCTATAGAAATATAATTTCCGCGCTTATCATTTTTCTCGCTCATTCTCGTCCCGCCAGCGCAGGACTCCGAGGCTTCGGTTGTTTTGTCCAGCTCTAATTTATAAAATTAGAGCTGGAACCATGCCAAAACAACCTCAGAAACCGCTCAAAAAAGTAACCGCGTAAATTATAAACTATAAGATCCAAAACACAGCTTCATAAATGTCGCTCATATAATTACTGTCATAGAAAATTACTACCGCAAAGCCCAAAATCTCGCATAACATACTAAAACGAAAAGAGGCGCAAATAACAAAAAATCCCAACAATAAGTTAGGATTTTTACATGGAGACGGCGGGAATCGAACCCGCGATCACTACTTGATAGGTAGCTGCGTTACCACTACGCTACGTCCCCTTCCGTCTCCAAAAATATTTTAACAAATAAAAACAGCGCGTCAAAGAGATGCGCTGTTTTTAGTGATCGCAGAAACCGTAATGGTTTCAGCTACCTATCAAGTATTTTCATTATACTCCATAATATGCTTCTGTCAAGATTTGATCCATAAATAGCCCATTCGACATGCTCAGGGCTATTTTGAAAAATTGCTTTTCCAAAATAGCAAAAAACCTTGGAAAACCCCAAGGTCTTTCGCCTACCTAGAAAGAGTCCTCTTTCGAGAACACTCACTATGGCTACAGTATAGCAGATAGGGTCATTTTGTCAACCCCGCACCTATCTAGCATTTATTTCTTGCGAAGAACCGTTAAACACTAAATTATTGTTAGTGGCATTAAATGTCTTTTTCCTAAACCTTCGGAAGGATCCCTAAACAGGATCCTTCGATGCTAGATAGGTGCGGAGTCAACCCAGCGAACACCTTTTTAAGACTGAAGGCTACGCTCAATTCTTATTTTAAGTTGCGTATAAGCTTTACCGAATTGCTTAAGCTGTTTTTCTCTTTCTTTTGCGTCCGCTTCGTCAGTGTAGCCTTCAAAATAAACCAATTTCCAAGGTAAATATTTCTTAGTGTGAGATGATAATCCTGAATTATGCTCCTTTAATCTTCTAACTAAATTTATTGTCCAGCCTATATAATGCGTTTCTCTTGTCTCGCTTTTCAAAATATATACGTAATACATGGTCTTAAATAGGTGCGGGGTCAAGCCAATCCTAACTAATTCGCGACATCCGGCATTATTACGGTCGGACCGCTTACGTAAGAATTAAACTCTGTAGAATTTACTATGTAAACGCCGTCAAAGTCGCGGCCGGATAAGATCCATTCATTGGCGCAATCCTGGCCGGTAACACTGTCGTCTGCGCAGGTTATCCAATGCTTGGTGTTGTCATCGTTAATTTCATAAACAGCAGAAGTTCCATCAAGACGGATCCAGGCAGACAAACTGTAAGCCGCAACCGTGGAATCCGAAACCACTTTCACGTTGCTCCAGAATGGGGCTAAATGAGGATAAAAAGTATCAAAGTTTGAGAACAAAACATGTCTCTTGAACATTTTGCCGCCAGAGTTATGTATTATCCAAACCTCTGAAGTGCTCTCGCCTCTTAAAAGATCGCCATCACTATAAGATGACAAAGACGGATCGAACAAAACCATAGCCGGTCCGGATCTGTTGCCGGCCAAATCAACACTCACAAGATTATAATAAACCGGCTCATCTGAAACAGATATATCCTCGTAAGATGTTCCTCTCACGTCACCGGCAATAAGAGTTCCTGCATCTTGAGCAGTTAAACCTCGCGTTATACGCACATGATGAAAATCTGTAGGAGGATTTTGCCATGATAACTTAGCGCCACCGGAAATAGCGACAGCCGAAACATTGGTCGGCAATGCGGGTCTTATTATATCAGCCGGACGCACTATAGCAAAACGCGTGAGGTGATTTGCGATGTAAGTTATTGTATTTGTTGCAGTATCAACAACAGCATCTTCAAGAACGTGCCAGCTGTCTTCTATCTGTTCAAAAACAGCAAGACGAAGATCATTTTCAGATGCGCCCTGAACCAATTGATTCTCGCGATACGTAAAACTTAAAGACAATGGTTGAACATCAAATGTCGTAACCGCGGTTCCACCCACCGAAGCAGAAATATCAAAAATCGCCTGACCTCCGGGTTGCAACTCACTTGGTAATGGATCGCTTGCATAAACTTCGTTGGTCGTAAATGTCATAACCGTAAAGGTTGCGTCGCCTGTGGTAGTTCCCGACTCCACATCAACTGTTGCCGTACTTCCGTCATTAGCCGCAGTTTCGGTTACCGTACCGCCACTTTCATCGGTAATAATTTCTGTTTCCGTGTTTGTCGGTGTTGCAGCACTTCCTCCGGAATCAGAAGTTGGAAGAGGTGCAGGCGGGGGCGCTGAACTTGGGCAACCGCTAGTCTGGCTCTCAAAAGTTCTTCCTGCATTGATAGTGCTGGTAGATTTTGAACAGCTATAAAAAATTTTTACCGTGCCGCCATTAAAAGTTTTGTTGTTACCGCCGCGCACATCAACAGTTCCGGTAAATGTCATACCGTTTATGCTGTCTGACTTCAGCAATACGCCACCGCCTGCGCCGTCACCGCCGAAATTTCCGGCAGTGCCATAACCTCCACCACCGCCGCCTCCTCCACCGTCACTTGTGCCGTTTCCACCAACAGTGCTTGCGCTAACACCTGAAACACCTCCTAAACCGGCGGAGCCTCCAATTGTGCCGCCACCCACAATACCATTTGCGCCATTAGTTCCGGCAGAACCTTGTGCACCGGCATTTCCTTTCGCATTAATTGTCCCGCTTCCGGAAAGAGCTTGACGGGCATGCAATTTTATAATGCCACCGCCCACACCACCGGCTCCGCCGGCAGTACCCGAGCCTCCCGCACCGCCATTGCCACCTGCTCCTCCGGTCGTTGCAGTGCTATCGGCTCCACCGCCACCACCGCCACCACCACCGGGAGCACCAGATGCACCGCCGCCACCAGAACCACGATTAAGAGATTCATCTGTTGAAGTGTCGCCATTTGAGCCTGTAGAAGTATATCCGCCATCGGTTCCCGCATTCGATGAGCCGCTTTCAATTCCGCGTCCTCCGCCGGCTCCACCAGTTGCTCCGAAAGCACCACCTGAACCTCCGGCATTACCTGTAGCTAAAGCTCCACCAGCTCCACCAAAACTCCCTGAACCAACAATTCCCGCTAATCCGTTTCCGCCGTTCCCGCCGGCGGTTCCATCATTTGCAGCCGCCGCCGCGCCACCAACACCGGCAGTTCCGCCAACACCACCGGCTCCGCCGAATCCTCCGATAAATCCTTTACCGTTTGCCGTAATCGTACCGTTCACGGTAATAGTATTGGCATTCAAAATAAGCTGACCTTGGTCATAAGAAGCGCTGGAAAGACTCCACGCTGTAGGAAGAGAATATTGATAGACCGTATCATTGGTCGTCCCTACCACATACATTTTTGTGCCGTCAGTTTTTAAAACAAGACCAGTGGGAATGGTTTCTTGTCCGGCAACTGAAAAGCTAATACTGTCGTAAGAAGCGGAAGAAATATCCCAAGGAGTGGAGAGAGAATATTGATAAACTGTATCATTGGTAGCTCCTACTACATACATCTTGGTACCATCGGTTTTAAAGACAAGACCATGAGAAGTGGCTTCCTGCCCGGATACTGAAAAGCTTATACTACTGTACGAAGCGGAGGAAAGATCCCAAGCGGTAGAGAGAGAATATTGATAGACCGTATCGCTAGTAGTTCCCACCACATACATTTTTGTACCATCGGTTTTGAAAGCAAAGCCGGTAGGATTATTGTCCTGAGCAGACACAGAAAAACTAATACTGTCGTAGGAAGCAGTAGAAATATCCCAGGCAGTAGAGAGAGAATATTGATAGACCGCATCGGTACCAACCCCGACAATATACATTTTTGTGCCGTCGCTTTTAAAAGCTAAATCGTGAGGAATGCTATCTTGCCCGGCAACTGAAAAACTTACGCTATCATAAGAAATAAAAGAGATGTCCCAGGCGGTGGAAACAGAATATTGATAGACCGTATCATTGGTCTCCCCCACCACATACATTTTTGTGCCGTCGGTTTTGAAAGCAAAACCATTGGGTGCGTTTTCCTGCGCGCCAACTGAGGATCTGACAGCAGTATCCACCGTAAGAGTTTTCCCCGAATCAATACGGACTGTGTCGCACCAATACTCAAAAGCGGCACCGCTTAATGTTATGTCGGAACCTGTATGAATAATAAGGTTCCCTGAATACGAATCTGGAGTAGTTGAGCAATCGTTGGCGTCATCGGAGGCTTGCGCGGGATATGGAAATGGCGGCAAAAACCACGCAAAAATAGCGAGTATCAAGCCTAAACTTACTGTTTGGGTAATACGCAAAAATAGTTTTTTAAACATAAAAATATACCTGACTAAAAATTAATAACTTTTTTCATTATATCATACAATCTCATAAAGCCGCGAAATCAAAAAACATTCTCATATTCTGCAGAATATGAGAATGTTGTGTGAAATGCGTGAAATTGAATTTCTATTCCTTAATGCCCATTTTGTTGAAACAAAGCGGTGAAGCCAGTTGAGTTGATGCCTTTTGACCGGTTGATGCAATGGTTCCTGAAACTTCTTCCACGCAAAAACGAATACCGTTTATCTGCTCGCGCGGAGCAATATCTAAACCAAATTGCCCGTATATTTGTACAGAAACATCTTTTTTTGTAGAAACAGTAAAATTATTTGGCGCGCCAATTAAAGTTAACTTTTGAGTTTCTTGTTTGCTTGTGTACGTTTCGTATGTGCCTTCGGACGGGTTTGGTTCGGGAAAAATATGGAAAATTGCGAGATTATCCCTGAAGGGAGTCCTGACATATGAACGAATGCCGTTCAAGCGAAGCCACGCATAAGGCATATCCTCATCGCTTACGCCCTGTTTGCGGATACGAATAGTATCTACAATTAAATCTTCGTTGGGCGGATGTATCCAAAAAACAGAATATTTTCCTTTGCCAAAATCCAAAGAAGTGCTGTATGAGGCCGGATCGGGTCCGGCGGGTTCAATAGAAAAAGTTATAACTTGCTCACTCTGCGGTTTATTTAATGAAACGTCGGAATGAGGAGAAAATGCTCGCTGTACAAATATTAAAGAAACAAAAAGGAGGAGCGTTGTTATACCCCACCTTAATGTCCCGCTCTTATTTTTTTTGATGAATAAAGATTTAATATCGATCAAAGATTTCAAGAATGATTTATAATTGCACGGTATTTAATAAACTATCCAAAGCAGCTTCGCATTCGGGTTTAATCGGGCTTGGAGCAAAATTATTATTCGCATCAATTAAACCTTTTACTTCTGAGCGAAAAATAAAGACGATGTTGCCCTTGGGAATATAAACTTCTTTCTTAACGTTTTCAAATTCTCCGTTCGTGGTCAAAATCGCCGCGGGCCATTGCTTTACGCCAAGATGTCTCACCTCGCCTGTAGTTAAACGGACAAGAGGATCTTTTTTGCCCGGTGGATTTAAAATACCCAACCAACCGGAAGCCGAAACATAATTTTCATTATCGCCTAAAGTTAACGTAACCGGACAATCCAGCCCTTCTTTGCTTATTTTCATTGTTTGCGAATTAAGCTGAGAAACCATCCAGTCCTTGGGGGCAACAACAGAAAAACTGTATTCCGGTCTCAAAACTTTATCACAAAAAGCTTGTGGGTCGTCTACGCAAGATGTGGTTTTTGTTTCGTAAGAAAATCCGCGCTGTTGTACTTCTTCATCGGAAGGCGCTTGGGCTTGCTTACTATTAAATATTAATAAACCCAATATTATCGCAACAAAAAAGAACAGGACTACCGCAGAAGCAAAGATTTTGTCGCGGGTTGAAACCGGACGGCGGTTTAAGAATAGAATTCGCCTTAAAAAATTTTTAATCATAAATATTAAGAATTAATTTTTTAATTAAGATACAAGGTACAAGAAACAATTACCAGACAAATCCCAAAGCTCAAATTCCAAAATTCAGATACGTGTTTGGTTATTGATTATTGAATATTGGATATTATCTGTTTCGCCAGCTAGCGAATTGTTTCTTGGTGCTTGGTTATTACAATTGTTTATCTTTTAGTTATTGATTATTAATATACGAAATCTGTTTTTAGCAAAAATATATAGCATTTAGAAGAAGCGTAACGATAGGGTCATTAAAAGAACTTCTTGTAAATACTTTTCATACATTGAATTATTTCTTAAAACTGCGGAAATTGCGTATGCGGGTTTGCCGTCTTTGGCAGAAATTAAAAGCAAATTCGCATTAACTATTTCTTTAGTTTGTACATTTGTTATTTTGCCTTCAAGAGAAATTGCATCTCTCCCCTGCACGCCAACTTTTTCCTCTATTAGTGTACCTTGAACGGTTTGCTGCCTGAAAGCATTTGCAAAATTTACATCAAGATATTCCAAAGTTCCCCGCGTCGGTTCTTTTATCGCGCTTATAATATAGAGCCCATCGGATGAGGCAGAATCTCCAATCCAAAAAGCTTTTAATTCTGTGCTTTCCTCTAAACTTGGATCTATGGTCCATGAAGGAGAATAATAGAGCCAATAACCTTCGGGTCTGGCTTCCAAAAGTTTCCAATTTGCGGGAACTTCCGGAGAACGCTCAAGCTGAGAAACAGGAGGAATATAAGTATCAATGCGCTTATTATTTATATACCAAAATATACCGCCTATAACAATGATAACCGAAAAGACAAAGGCGATAATAAAAATAAGTATTTTTGGTGGAGGAAGAGATTTCATATAGATTTAATTAATGTAAGTCTCCAAAGGCGACTCCACGCCATTGTACAACTCACTTTGTTCGTTAACAATGGCGGGATAAGAAACAATAAAAATCTAAATTTCAAAGCTCAAATATCAATTCAATGGTTAAGGTTCAAAAAGTTAAAGGTTTAAGGGTTCAAATTACCTTTTCAAAAATTTTATGGAATTTAAAATTTCGCGGTAGAGTTTTTCATATAAAATGCGGTCATTGGCTGTGGCGGTTCCGGGAAGTTGTAAAGAAATTTCACGCACAGAGCCAGGTGAAACGAAGCTGCCTTGCACGGTAACCGGAACAGAATTCTCACTTTGTCCGGTTGGGACGGGGTCCCAAATAAGGGCTTCTAAAATTCGACGACCACTATTTTCATTCTGTACAAAAAGAACTCCTCCTCTGCCATCTATTATAAGTTCTTCAATTTTTTCGCTTTGTCTTTTGCTGCTTGTGGCGCTTTGATATTTTTTTACGGCGTCTTCTAAATTATTAAAGACTTCCGTATTCCACGTACCAAGTTGAATTAAAACGCTTTCGCCACGCTCCCCTTTCTTAACTACAGATACGGGATATTTTATCTGGTCTTGAGGAACTATTACTTCTATTTTATCTGACGGATAGCGGAATGAAATATTACTTACTTCAGCAATTTGTTCTTGCCATCCCTCCGTTGAACCAAAGTGAATGTAGAAACTTGTTTTATAAAATTGCCAGGATAATAAGGCGCTCACCAAAAAAATGCCGAAAAAACCGGCGAACAGAAGAATTAAAAGTGAATTGTTGGTGGATTTGCGTCTGGAAAACATGATTTGAGAAAAGTTTAAATGTTCAAACGTTTAAAGTTCAACAATTAAGGATTGAAGAGTTTAAGAGTTTAAATGTTTAAAGTTTAAGAATATCAACTTATTGTATATTTATAATAATAAACATTATTCGTAAAGATGGCTATGCGTCCCGATAGTGATAAATAACGTAACATTTTTTCCAATAATCTGATACAACGCCCGAAGATCACCCGTAATATTAATACTATAATAACCTGAATATTTACCTATGCGTTCGTGATCATTGAGAATTGGATTCTTTGGATCTTCGATAAAAAGGCGCAGACGCTGCTGCACCTTTTTCTGTTCGCTAAGCTTCAATTTCCGGTATCTTTTTCGAAAATCGGTATGAAAAACAACTTTCATATTATTTGTTCAAATAGTCGAGGACCTCGTTTATGTTTACAAAAGCACTGGAAATATTCTTTTTCCCTTGATAATCCGCGCTTGCTTTCTTTAATTCTTCCCATACTTCCGATCTAAATTTGGGTTCAATAGAAAAAGTCACCTCACCACTACGGATGAATTCCTTAAGATTTGCGTTCACTATTGTACTCAAAGGAAGACCCAACGCTTCAGCTAGCGTACGAGCTTTTTCCTTCACTTCTTTATCTACTTTGATATTTATAACTGTTTTAGGCATACCAGGTAGTAGAAATTCGATTTTTATCTATCAAACTTCTTATTAACTTTAATAAAATATACAATCTTTACTTCAAATACCAGCTGCTATTATTTCTTTGTTTCGCCATAGGCGAAACGATCGAATTTTCACTACCTAGCATATACCCATAGTATACACAACGGTTATAAACAGTCAACCCAGCTCTGTTTTCTATCAAAAACAGGCTGGGCAAGGACACTGAGCAAACTATATATAGTTTGTCAAAAATTATATATTTTATATAGTTATCATAACTATCTATTATTTTGAGAAAGGATAAAAGCAAAAAACCCGCTAAGGGGCTTTTTGATTAAATCTAATATTAAGAAATTGTGATGTTGCGGAATCAGAGAACACTTAAATACCAAAAATGATGATTACAAATTCTCTAAAATATTCAAATATTCTTTCGGTGAAAGTCCGAGAATACGTAAATTATTCCGAATAACAAAAGCTGGCAGTTCACTGTCACGCGGAAATACCACTGGCCTTTTCAAATCACTTCGCCAATAAATTCTATGATCACCCTTCTCTCTTTCAAAATGACAACCTATAAATAAAACGAATTTTTCAAATTTTCTCCAATGAATAGCTTTTATACCGGACATGTTATTTCAAAACAGGAATGCGAAAACTTTGAGATTCTTGCGAAACAAGTGTTGGCGGAACCCATTTTGCACGAATGTTTTTCCATCCTAAATCTCTTAAAACTTCCTCCAGTGTCCCTTTTTTAATCACCTCTTCTATAAAAATACTCACCACCTCTTTAAAGCGTTCTTTGGCCTCTTCGTGGCTTTTCCCTGAAGTAGATAAATCAAGCGCAGGAGTATAGGCGATAAATTTTTTTCCTTCACGTAGAATAGAAACGGGTAAATTAATATTTAGCATAATATTTCTTATATTTAAATAAACTAAACAATTCTTCCTGTGCAATGTATTTTTTAGTTCGTATTTCTTTTCGAGATTTTTGTATATCAGTCAAATACTCAAAATAGCGCAATAAATCGGCGAATTTTTGATCCAGCCCTTTCAACCTCAAATATTCTTTTTTAGGAATTGTAATAGTATTCATACCAGGTAGTAGAAATGCGACTATTTATTATAAAAATACTCTTTCAGCATTCTTTTCAATAATCGCGCTCCTTGATTGGTTTTTAGATATTTTTCGCGGCGTTTCGCATCGTCTAAATTAATATATGCTTCATAATGAATCAATTTCCGTGGTTTATATGCTTTTGTAGAAAAATTTAATCCGCGATTATGTTCTTCCGCTCTTCGCTTTAAATCTCTAGTATACCCGATATACAAATGGTCATAATGTTTACTTTCCATTACACATACATAATAGAACATAATCGTGTCGCATTTTCACTACCTGGCATGTTTTAAATATACCAAATACTACAGCTAAAAACAACCCAGCTCTGTCCAGCCCTACCCGACTCTAATTCTTAATTAGGGCTGGACTGGCTGGGCAAGATTTAAAACAAAACTCGCCACTTCTTAATGAGTGACGAGAATTGCATGGAGACGGCGGGAATCGAACCCGCGACTGCTGGTTGACAGACAGCTGCGTTACCACTACGCTACGTCCCCTTTTCGTCTCCAAATATATACTACGATAAAGTATAGAAAATCCAAACAAAAAAACAGCGTACCTTTCGGCGCGCTGTTTTTAGCAGTCGCAGAAACCATAATGGTTTCGGCTGTCTGTCAACTAACTTCATTATACTGCTTACAAAATCCTTGTCAAGCCCAAGCCCATATTTCATATGAGCTGGGCAGGGGCACTGAGCAAACTATATATAGTTTGTCGAAAAATGCGCCGCTTATATAGTTCGATTAGACCCAAATTACAAAATCCAAAGATCAATTCAAGGCTAAAAACATAATCCTCTGTGGATAAACTTTTGTAGCGTGGACCCGGCGAGACTTGCACTCGCTTTCCCACTTGTCAAAGGTGGAATTTTAACTTTATAAACTACGGGCCCAAAGTCCACGCATTTTAAATATAACAAAAGAGGCCCTTTTTGTAAAAGGCCGCCTTTGCTGACAAGTGAGGATCCGTAATTTATACGAATTCCACCTTATGAGCACATTATACTCTCCTAATAATATTTGTCAATAATACAACCACAGCTCTGTCCAACTCTAATTATTAATTAGGGCTGGACTGGCTGGATAAACAAAAAGCCCCGTGAGGGGCTTTTTGATAATTTGAGTTAAGGGAAGAAAATCTTTTTAAAAATCTCGCTTTATCTACACTATCGCCTGAGCGAATAGCAGGGACAAAAAATAAGATTTTTAAAAGATTTCCAATCTAAACCAGAAATTATTTTGGGTTTGTGTTCACAGGAAACCCTGGCGAAAGCCAGGGTTTCCTTATTTGCTATCCCTCCAACCACTCACAAGAAGGCTGAGAGATTAAAGTTCACTAGTTTGTTTGGTC
>Ga0155858_125_pt1 | contig 22506 bp, 28 predicted proteins | sample RifCSPlowO2_01_FD_107512 | JGI IMG/M metagenome (GOLD analysis project Ga0155858, IMG submission 107512) | Candidatus Terrybacteria bacterium RIFCSPLOWO2_01_FULL_40_23
CAAAAGGAACATTAATATAATTTAATGCAAAAACACCTAAAAATATAATAAATATCGGTTTCATAAATCCTTTATTCTTATATCAAGATAAACATTTAAGCGCAAATAGTTAAAATAAAAACCGCTCCGACGGCTGTCGGAACGGTTTTAGTTGTTATCTTTTAAAATCCGAGTTTTTCTTTTACAAGGATCATTATTATTTTTCTCCCGTTAAAAGGAGCTTCATAACGAAAAATAAGCGTCTTTGATTGATTCGTATGCATATTATAAGTCTTCATCATTCTTTGGTCTTCAAGCGGCACAACGTATTCTTCAAGACGCTTCAGAGCATCACTTAATGTCAGTGTTATTTTTTGGATTCCGACAACAAAAATAACATTAGGCGAAGTATAAACAACATGCGGCAACTGGCTTCCCGTATTTGAAGCAATAACCATCTCTCCTGTTTCGGCAAGCGCATGCACGCTTCCTAAATAATAATCTGAGATAACGGATTGTTTCCGCAATAACGCCTGTTTTTCTTTATCTTCTTCGGCAAGAATTGCTTCGTGTAAATTATTCCATCCGTGTTGTCCGGCTTTCAGATAATCCACGTATCCGATTTCTTCCAGAGTACGCGAAGAACCGTTCATAACTGAAGCACCCACAGGGATAAAAGATTTTATTTTCTCCATGGCTTCAGTGCGGTTCTCTGCAACAACGGCTTCAACATTGCGCTCAGCTAAGGCGGCAACCGTTTTATCAATACTTTGTTGGCTCGCTAATTGGTCGTAATTCATAAATTAAATAGTTAATAACTCAATATTAGCACCATAAATAAAAAGTGAATAGTTTTTCGCAAAAAAATTATACGTGCTCCGCTGCCACAAATCCTGTTGTCCAGCAAAGTTGTAGCGAGTAGCCGCCCGAAGGACGGTTAATATTTAGAAGGTCGCCGGTAACATACAAATTTTCGATTTTTTTGGAACGCATTGTTTTTGTATCAATTTCGGTCAGTGCGACTCCGCCATCTGAAATAACCGCGCGGTCATATCCCATAAGTCCGCTAATTGTAACCGGTAATGCCTTCAGCAAATGCGATATACGTTTACGTTGTTCTTTAGTGACACTATGAACTTTTATCTCGGGATCAATTTCTGATTCCAAAATAGATAAAATGCTTGCGCTGGTTCCCTCAGGTGCAAATTCGCGGAATGCATTCTTAAGCGATTTATTTTTATTCTTATCAAAAGAAACAACAAGCGCATGGTCTAGCGCGCCAAGATCAGTATGCGGAAACGCGTCTATTTTTGCGGTAACAATACCGTTATGCAGCAAATCCCCTACCTTGCCGGCCAAGTTTAAAATAAGCGGGCCCGAAAGGCCAAAATGAGTAAAAAGAATTTTACCGGTTTTAGAAAATTGTTTTACTTCGTCCACATAAAAAGTAATTTTCATGAATGAAAGCGAAATGCCGGACAATTCTTTTATCCATTTCTCTTTAACTGCCAAAGGCACAACCGTTGGCGTGGGTTTTGAAACTTTATGTCCCAACCTCTCAAGCCACGCAAAGCCGTCTCCTGTTGAGCCGGTTTCGGGATGAGATACTCCGCCGGTAGCAAAAATAAAAGATTTAGCTTTATGCTCTTGTCCACGTGATACGACTGCGGTTATTTTATTCCCTTGCGTAAGCACTCGGGATACCGGTGAACTGGTTTTAACCGTAACCTTTCCTTTGTTTATATATTTCTCAAGCGCCAAATATACATCCCAAGCTTTTTGGGTATTTGGAAATGCGCGCTTTCTGGCTTCAACAATAAGCGGCAGACCCAATTTTTCAAAAAAAGAAAACGTATCTTTTACGCCAAATTGGGCAAAAGCAGAATATAAAAATTGCTCGCCTTTGCCGTAATTTTTCAACAGTTCGCGCTCGTCAAACTCGGCATTGGTGATGTTGCATCTTCCGCCGCCTGAAATTTTAAGTTTTTCGGCAGGCTTTTTATTCTTTTCGAGAAGCAGAACGCTTTTGCCGCGTTCTGCCGCTCTTCCGGCCGCCATAAGGCCTGAGGCGCCTCCGCCGACAACAATAACATCAAATATATTTTTAGAGTCTTCCATAAATTATATTTTTCTCGCTATAAAATCCATCCAGGTTTTGCCGAAAGGATCAGGGAATTTCTTAAGGTCTATAACTTCAAAACCGGCCTGCTGTATTATGACTCGTAACTCTTCTTCGGTCCAAAATTTACGGAATCGCTTTTCTTTTTTATTAAAATCATCTTTAACATACCAACCTTCTTTACTTTCTTCAGATTCCGTGGAGCTCAATAACGCGACTCCGCCGCTGTTTAAAACCGCGCTTATCTTATCTATTATCCTTAAAACTTCTTTTTTTGGGAAAAGATGTATAAAAGCAAAGGCAAGTACGGCATCGAATTTTTCTTCAAATTCTGTTTCTAAAAAATCTCCTGTTATGATTTTTGAGTTCGGATTTCTCTTTTTGGCAAACCCTGTCATCGACTCAGATATATCTATTCCGCAAACTTCAAAACCCTTTTCTGTCAAAACACTGACCGCAATACCCACCGCGCAGCCGATATCCAAAACACGGCCTTTGGGCTTTATATATGAGGCAAAATAATCCATAGCAGCCTTTGTTACCGGCATTAAACTCTCTACCCGTTCCTCGTATTCTTGCGCTAAATTATCGTATGTTTTTTTATTTATAGACGAGTAATCCATAAAATTATCAATTCTTTATAACCCAAAAATAACCAAAATACTAATACCTTCAAACAAAAATGCCCTGATCAGTCAGAGCGTTTTTGTTATTTAGTTATATGCATCGTCTGAGCGCTTCGCCAATCGCGCGACGTAAGTATAGACAAAAATGAAGCGGCTATAATGATCAATATTCCTGTGATACGGATTATCTGTCCCACAGTTTCAACATTATCGATCAAGCCCAAATGTACCAATAAATAGTTCCAGTCGTGTATGCCCCCCATAACAAGATCAAGGCTCATATTCTTCGCGTCTGAGGCATACACAGATATATTCAGAAAATTCTCGCCAAACCAAAATAAAAGAAGGCTTGAAGAAAAATATTCTCGGCGGAATAAAAAATAAATTATACAAAGTGCAGGCACCAACAATTGGAGCGCTGTTCCACCGGCAATGCTAATGAACTCTCCAAAAGGCGTAAACACCAGATGCCCGGCTTCATGTATTGCCAGATTTGCATTATCTATGAACCGCCAATCGACCGGATGCGCCGCTGCCCAGATAAAATATATTGCGACCAAAATAGCAACAATGGTTTTCATAGATTATTTTATCTCCTCTATTTTGGAGGCCAATATGAAATCATTTATGGATAAACCACCAATGGCGTGCGTTGAAAGCTCCAAAGTTACCTTATTATAAACAATAGAAATATTGGGATGATGGCCTTGTTCTTCGGCGATAGCGGCAACCTTATTCACAAATTCCATCGCTTCAACAAAATTTTTGAATTTATAGTTTTTTGCTATGCAATCACTTTTATATTCCCAGCCCGGAAGGTCGGCAAGATATTTTTGCGCTTCTTTCAGCATCATAGGCAAAGTTCCGCCTTCGCACGGTACACATTTTTGATTAGAAAGGGTCATAAAATTTATTTTATCATTATTTTAATACTATTGAACGAAGATGTTTTTGAAAACGTTCATCTGCTAATTTACGGCGGAGCCACGCGCGTTCCCGGGCAATATTTACCTGTCCGGCCAGGACGGCCTCAACTACTTTGTTGATGTAGTAAACAACAGCGCCGGCATGGCCGGCAACATGAACTGTTGCGACAGCCTGACCTGCTGCGCGCGCAGCAGCGCGAGCCGCAGGATTTTCGGTAGCACGAGCAGCAGCGTGCGCGGCAAGTGCGGCAGAACGAATCACGCTCATTTTCATTGGCTCATCCCCTCGCGCCCAAGAGCGCGCCTCTTCAATAGCTTTACGGGGTCTATTGTCTTTGGGATATTCTTTTTCAAAATATGGAAGTACGTGCTCAGCGCAATCCGCAGCCCATAATACCAGCGCCTTATGATCTTTCTTATCCAATTTAATTTTTTGTGCCTTTTTATTATTTGTCATCTTACGGAGTTGGAATGCTTCCGATCGGCACAGTTTTTCTTCCTCGAGAGATCCAATCGTGCAGTCCCCCGATCAATTCATAAACATTTGAATATCCCATATCTGTAAGAGTTTGTGCCGCAATTTTACTCATGGAACCCGACCGGCAATAAAGTACAACTTTTGTATTTTTATTATTTAATACCGAAGTTATTTTTTGAGTCTGATCAAAAGGAATAACAAAATCAGTTCCCGCAATATGTTCCTGCTCAGGCGTATGCACATCAATAAATATAAAATCTTTGTCCGCAAGCATGGATTCCAATTCGTCTGAAGAAATTGAAGTGTATTCCTGAACTGTTTGTTTACTGTCCTCTCTGACGGGCTCTTCTTTCTTTGCCGTATAAAATACCGCGCCCGAAATAACAATTATTAAAATCGCAAAAATCAAAAGAGGCATCTTTTTCATAACCTCATTCTATCACTCTCTACCCCATCCAAAAACAGTCCCGACGTTACGTCAGGACTGTTCAATATTTTAAATCACATCACCTATTATTCTTCCTTAAATCCCCAAGCAGAGATGCAAACAGAAAGATCATCTACTGCAACCAATATATTTTTTACTTCTAATCCCTGAATATCCTGTTTAACGGAAATTTTATATCTTGCTCCGGTCACGATTTCACGAAAATATGATTGCATTTTACTGCAGAAAAAATATTTTGAATTATCATTATAATAAACGGTCGATTTAGAAGTGCTACCGTCTGGTTGAAAGACAAAGCTTTTGTTTTCTGTATCAACGGATAAAACACGTCCGCTATGCACTAAATACGCTTCGGGGTCAAAAAGGATTGATGGATCGCGAAAGTTAAGTTGTATAGTACGGGAATCTATATCATTCTTATCATTCAGATCAAAACTATTACCATAACAATCCAAATAATAGGGCGCGGTTGAAATAGACGCGCTTGATCTGCTTGGATATAATATTTCGCTGCCGCTTTTTGATTTATTGCCGCTCCAAGAACCTCTTGCCGTGCATCGGACTGCCTCTTGTGCGTTCCATCTAATCGTTACCGCCTGTCCATCCGCTACATCGCTACTTGGAGTCAATTCGAAAATATCTATATGTACCTTAGGCCTTGTCGTAACTGTCAAAGACGAGGTGGTTTCCATGCCCCTGGCGTTATAACAAGCAATAGAATAAACGCTTGTTTCTGTTGGTTTTACAATCTCTGTTCCCTTAGGATCTTTTTTACCGCTCCATGCACCGGAAGCAGTACAAGAAACAGCCCGCGTAGATGACCACGAAAGAGTAGAACCGGAACCAACAGCCACGGTTGAAGGATAAGCATTAAAACTATTTTCGGTTTTAATAAAACCGGAAGCAAAAACGGTAATACCTATACCCGTTGCACCTAAGGCCAAAATACCTACCGCAATAGCGATAATTATTCTTTGAGAAAAATAGATCATAAAATTTAAGCGTTGATTTGCTTTTCGTCCGATTTTGACCATCGCTGCGACAAAGCCAAAAGACCGGTAAACACAACTACCACGAATATAAGAACGATATATACGCCTCCATTACCAAGCTTCGTAAGCGCGAAAATTGCAGTTTCTATTAGCAACCCGGCCGAGAAAACCGTCGAGGTTATAAGGTAAGGCAAAACTATGACCGAATAGATATTTTTGGTCTTGTGCAATACGTAATATACAAGGAACGAACTGACCATCAATGAAAGAACAAAAAGCATATGCGCAAAAAGGGTTGCTAGCTGTTCGGCCGGATTTGCCGCTCGCGCGCTACCAGATACCAAATCTTCAAGGTCCACCCAAATACGCGCAAAAAGAATCACTAAAGTTAAAGTTAGCAAAGCCGAGAATAATGTCGTAAATGGAGGGATATGAATTCCAATTCCTATCTGAACGCCGTTATCTTTTTTGATATGATTTCGCCAATAAAAGAATAGTGCAGCAACTATGATAAGAAATATCCAAAAACCGACAGACGATACTATATCTCTAATAAAATCCCACGTATCGTAATATCTATAACTGTTGCTAACCATCGTCGGTGGTGATTGGAGGGTCGTGCCTCCGCCATATCCGCTAGATACAGAATCGCCGTTGCCTATAGACAAAATTCCTCCACCAGAGGAATTAAGACTTAAAAAACCCAAAGCAATAACCACTAAAGCTATAAGAATAATGCCCCCCATTAGAGCAAAACTTGTTTTGGTTTTATTGATATTCATATTCATATTTATATTAAATTGTATTACACTCCTATAATTATTATATCACTCTCCCGCCCCAACTAAAAACAGCCCCGACATAACGTCGAGGCGCATTTTTGATCTGATAGATTCATAAAGATTTTTCTTCCATTGCTAAAACAGACGCTATGACTTTGCCTTAAAACTCTCCTTATTGATCTCCTCGAGGAGCTTGATTGTAATTTTTACCGATGGATTACTCGTAGGGAGCAAAACCAACCGATCACCGAATTGGTTAAGTAGTGGCGTTAGGAACTCGTCCCCCCAAGACGGAGAGAATGTTATAACACCTTCAAAATCTATCTCAATAATTTCATCTACTGCGATATCGATGACAGTTGATTGAAGCGCTGCAAATGCCTCCTTGCCCGACTGCCGAGAAATTAATGTTGTTCCAAATTTTTTTAATTCAATACGCATAGTATAAGGGAATTAATAATATATTTTTTAATATTCAATAATCGCAAAGCATCCGCGGGTAATACTCTGCGACCGCGTGATAAAAAGTTCATTGTTATCTTTTTTAAGACGTAACTCAGCGTCACCGCTCCGAAAAAATAAACTGACGGGATTCTCGGCAACAACCCTCCTAACAAATTTGAGCCCGTTACCGCGCGCTTCAGGCGCCCGACCGGAAACAACTTCCGTGAATGCTACTCTTAACGCATCAACGTGAGTTTTAAGCTCTGGACGCACACGACTAAGCGTACTTAAAATACCAAGCCCACGATCTGCAAGCACAACTTGCCTCTTAGTGACGTCATAACCGAAAAATACACCTGGAATATCCGGCCATTTGCCAAGGTTATGATCGAAAGAGTTATTGCCAATTTCGCCCGCAACGGAAACAATAAGAGGCACCAGATTTTCAGAAAGACCGGATCGTACCAGAGTGTCCTGCATTTTAATAAGTCTGGCTTGAAAAACTGCGCTATTGGCACAATAGAACATAGCCGGCAATTCAGATCCGTCTGTCGTCCAGTCATGAGCAAGCTTAATTAAATTGCTCGCAAATAAATCTAAGTCCTGCTGGCGATAATATCGATGGGTGCCACCGTCTTTTCTAATCGCCACTAACTTACCGTTTTCATCCCAACGACGAAGTGTATTTAACGAAACCCCAAGATATTCAGCGGCTTGGCCGATTGTGAATAGCTTTTCTTCCATCTAAAAATGATAGCATGCTATCTAAATCTACACAAGTAGCCATATAATCTACCCAAAAATATAGTAATCTACTCATTAATCGCTCCTAAGTATGCATTTTGAAGCCGAATAGCCATGAAAATCTCTACTTTTGGACATTCCGACATTCTGCAGAATATGAGAATGTTGGAATGCGCGGATGCCGGGGCTCAACATTCTTACATTCTCAAGAATGTTGGAATGTGCGGATGAAGGTGTAGATTTTCTTACCGTAGGGCGAAAGTGAATGCTGGACTGTCCTGCCCTGATAAGCTTTGTTCAAAAGGCCGGCTTGGACTAATCTTCGGGTATGTTCAGAAATGGTTTTAAAATTCCCGCCAAGTTGGTCCGCCATTTCTTCAAGCGTTATGCCTTCGGAGGCGCCAACCAACAATAATATATTTATCCTCCAATGGTTGGCGATGCCCTTGAAGTGACGTTCTAATTGTTTACCTGATTTGATCTTTTCCATATTTATACAATACAACAACATTCTGACATTCTCAAGAATGTTGGAATGTTGTAATTGGGTAAGATGAATTATTTGAGGCGGATGGAAAGATATGTTTTTCGCTTTTTTTCTGGAAACTTTTCGGTTGCATAGCGTAACATAGTGCGGGGCATTCTAGATGCGTATTTCTTTAAAAACTTCTCTTCGGTAGCTAAAGACCTATTCCCTACTTCGCGCAACATCCAGCCTACTGCTTTATGGATAAGATCGTGTTTGTCGTTAAGAAGAATTTTGGCGATTTTTAATGTATCCGCATAGGCATTATTTCGTATAAATCCTTGCGTAGTAATAATCGCAATGCGGCGCTCCCATAAATTTTTTGAACGAGCAAACTTATAAAGAATGCTTTTTCCGCCAGCTGGCGGATTATTCAACAAATAATCGCCGAGAATGTACCCGGCTGAAGAATCAACCAAATCCCAATTATTAACGTATTTTCTGTTCGCGATATAAAACTTGGCAATGCGCGCCTTTCCTTTTGCGTCAGCACGTTTATATTGCCCGACCAAAATAAAAAGCGCGGTTAAGCGGCATTCGTGTACTTTATTCTTTAAAAGCTTACTTATTTCACTAAGCGGCAAAACGCTATAGCGTTTTGCTATTTTTCTTTGTTCCGGCACTGTTACACCAAAAAATACGTCGCCGTAACCATAATCCCCTTTTCCGGTTTTAAAAAACCAAGCGGAAGCTTTGGCTCTTTTGGCCGTACCCTTCCTTTTTAAATCTTTAATAACAGAATTAGCAGTAAGCATAAAAATACGTTTTCATTCTATCACTCCCCGCTCCAACCAAAAACAGTCCAGCCCTAATTAAGAATTAGGACTGGACTGTTCATTATTTTATGTATTTCTTTTTTGCGGCCCAGCTTATGAAATAGAGCATCCCGAGCAGAAATGCTGGTCCGGAAATAAAAGCATACCACGTCCAGTGACGGTCAAAGCCGACAAGCCAAATATAACCAAAAGCAGCGGAAATAAAAACAACGGTTCCCACAAGTTCAAAACGCCAGGCAACGGCAATCACCGCCAGAAGAACAAAAGACGGCAACAGATGCATAAAGAGAGCGGCAACAACTTCCCATCCCCTGTAGTAATCAAATACATCAAGCGCGAACAAAGACAAGAACAGCACAAAAGCCACGCTCAAAACCCTCGGCAGCCAGTATACAATTTTGATCAATAAACTATTAGACATAAAAAAAGACATTTTTACTCACAATTCAATTCTATCACTCCCCGCCCCAACTAAAAACAGCCCAGACATAACGTCGAGGCACATTTTTGATCTACGAAAGACATAATTTTATTCGGTTAAAGTTTGTTCCATACAACCAGCCCAACAATCATTGCAACGGGAAAAGCCAATATCACTCCAAGACCAAATTGCATCAATATAAAAGTCCCTCCAAATAATATCGCAAAGAAAATAAGCAGTTGTTTCATTTTATTTTTTTAAAAAGATTTTTTACCGCCCTTTGGACATTCTGGTATTCTGCAGAATATGAGAATGTTGGAATGCGCGGATGCCGGGGCTCAACATTCTTACATTCTCAAGAATGTTGGAATGTTGTAAGGGATGGGCGGCCCAGGCTCCTGCCGATTAACCTTCATTTCTCCCCCACATAAAAACTCCACCCGGCACACATTTTTGGTTTGATGGAGTCATAAAAAAATAAAAACCTTCGGTAAAACTAATTTTTATTTCGTGATGGAATTAAAGTCGGAGTTAAATATCTATGGACCAACTCCTCATAAGTATCATAAAGACTCTTGCCAATCCTCCAATCTGTTTCTTGAACAAGAGGCTTTGATACCAAAAGGTTGTTTTTTATATAAGGAGGATCAGAAATGCGGAAGTATGGCTGCTCCCAACAATTTATAAAAATTATTTTTGGGCTCCACAGTTTGTGAATCTGCTCCAACATAGCAAAATCGCTCTTATGTAATTCGGGTTTCCAACGAAATTTCACTTCCACAAAAGTTGGCTTACCTTTTTTATCCACCACAATAAAATCAGGAATGGCGCGAATCTTCTCACCCACTTCACTATATCGATCAAATTTTTCTTCAAGTTGCGTTAGGTTCTGCACAATCGCCTCATAACCGAAACGATATACAATATTTCCTGATTGTCGCATCAATTCTTCAAATAATGTTTCGGCCATGCGGCCTTTTAACATACTTTCTGGATTCATAAAGATTTTTTAGTTACTTTTAATTCCATTTGAATATATGTCTCGATTAAATTTCTTATTGAAATGTATTTTATTTATCTATAACATCGCGGGTCCACGAATTCGAAGCTGGCACATAATGATATTGAATAAACTCATTACTGTTATTTATTTCAGGAAAATTTATCATCCGATTATCTAATTTGAAAGTCATGCCTGAAGTCACTTTTTGAGTATAATAATAACGAAAGTTTTTCAAACACTGTTTGCTATTTTCGCCTATTTTACAATCTACACTTCGAATTCCTGGCCCATTAACTATTCCGGTAAATAGAACGGTTTCTCCCACACCCAAAAGATTAATTATAACCCTACATCCTTTATTGTTACCCACGCCACCACAATTTATATTTGATATTTTAGGATCTCTTTCCGGCTCGATAATTTCCAAATATGAAAGCGATAATAAATCTATTGTTATGTCTTTGGCTAACGCTTTCCCTACGTTTTTTAAAGAAAAGGAATATTCCGTACATCCTTCACACGGTATTAAATCGGATGGCGTGGCCACTGCCCCATATAGTTTATTTAATTTCGCATCTCCAGTTTGTGCCGCTACCAATGTTGCTTGTCCGTCTTGTGTTCCAAACAATAATTTAAAATTTTCAAGCTGTGCCTCGAACCGTAATTTATCTATTTCGGTTACATTCAAAATTAACTTCGGTTTTGCTTTAAACAGATCTTTAATTTTATCAGTGATAGGCTCAAAAACAAATGCGGTAAGTAAACTTGAAAAAATAAAAACAAAGAAAAACGAAAGTGTTAGATTCTCGTAAATTTGTTTTTTCAAAATTTCGCTTATTTGATGGACTAATTCCATAATTTATAGACCTCGAATAAGTTTAGTGAAGGCGCTTTTAAAAATTCCTAATAGCGTGTCGTATTTACTATCGTTTATTGAGCAATTCAGTTATTTCAAGTTGTTGCTTAATAATTATTTCCTGATTTTGCATGTTCTGTCTTAAAAATTCATCATTGCTTTCACTTCTTGCATTAAGGATCCTTGCTTCTTCTGTATATTCTTTATAGGCAGCGTTATTATACCGCATCTGATCAATAAATAAGCCGACAACAGCAACAATAACAGCGACTAGAGAAACAAGGACGGCAGCAATAACTCCAAAAAGTATGTTATCAATTTTTTGAAATCTTCTGTTTACATCTTTCTGAAAACCGAGATTGCCTTTAGAAATCACAGCAACTTCATTCTCGTTTGCTCTTGGAATTGTTATTCTAAGAGAAGGCATATTAATAAATTCCAAGAATTATTGTTATGCCTTCCTTTTCCTCAACGGAAAAATCTCGACCAATGTGTGTCGATAAATCTATCCCGCCAAAAGAAACGCCTCCTCCAAAACGCACCCCTGGACCGAATTGTACGCCTCCTATTCTTACTATACGCAAAGGCTCAATACTACTATCAGGGTTAATCCGAAAAAGTTGATAAAAATTTAAACGCTGTTCGCTCATGAATTCTAAGTTAATTTAGATAAATATAGATTCCGATACCTTTTTGATTTGATGAATTCATAAAAATTTTATTTTCACAGTTTAATACATTATATACTTAGCTTATGAAATTCTAAAAAAATATTTTAAAATAATAGCGCTCAAAATGTTACCGACAATAACAACCGCCAAAGCAACAAGTATATACCAAACAACTTTATTGAAAAAACTTTCTTTCGGGGTAAGCATCTCCCCACCGTTTCTGTTGTTTTCGCCTATATTACCATGAAAATTTTCGATATTTTCAATCCTATAGTTAGATTTTATATTTTGGGCTTTTTCCTTTTCTTCTTTGGTAAATTCTGTATTTTCGCCTTTGATACCCTGCTTTTCTAATTTTAAAACCCACTCAAGAAGGGAATTTCTGACCGAATTTAATATTCCGACAAGCGCGGTTCGATCAATAAACAGAGAAACTTTTGTCTTAATTGAAGAATCGTTAAGAATCTGGTTTGCAACCGAAGCCGGATATGGCATTTCGAAACTTCCCGATTTACTTGAAAGTAGCTCCTCGATTTCAGGAATAGATTGTTTAGTTTGACGAGATGCAAGGGCTCCTTCAACTTCGGATGATTCAAAAAGTACAGGAATCCATCCACGATAAGGATTCCATCCCTTAATTTCGCCAGAAAGTTTTCTGTAATCTGGATATGCGCTGTCATCTTTATAACCATTAAGCTCTAAATTTACCCAATCAAGAAAGTCTTTTTGATCTAGTTCACTTGCTAAAATTTTTGTCTTTCTAAGAAGACTAGAAACTAAGATATTATTATCTTGAATTTCTTGAATAAGTTTTTGAATTTCTGTCATAAGATTTTTCTAAACACCAAATCCATCTCAGTTGGCTAGCCTCCTTAAGTTCGAACCGCTCACCGATCATTTAAAACAAGGGCTCGCAGTACTTGGCTCTTCATATTATCCATTATTAACTGTTCCTTATAGAAAAAACTACTATATCTTGCCATGTTAGATCGTAATTATTCTTATTACGTACCAGCGCCCTTACATCTGTGACTATCTCTCTAATATTTGGAGCGGTTTCATTATGTGACAGACAGGCCATTAATTTTTTTACTATTTCTTCATCTGGAATCCAAATAGCTAGTTCCAAAGTCATTTTATTTAATTCTTCAAAATAATTTCTTCTCTCGTTCTCACTAAGAACTTCTGTTGAATCTTCTCCATATTTTATCCATTTTGCTAATAAAGCCGCTATTTTTACGGCCTGCTCTCTCTGAAGGATTGAAAAATTATAATCTATACTCTTTTTATCATATTCATGTTGGATAGATTTTTCTAATCTAGCTTTGATCCATGTTGCTATCAAAAACTGCGCAACGGAAAACAGCACAAAAAGTAATACTGTACTTATAATTATTTGGTCCGTAGAAATAGTTATCATGTTCTTAATGCTGGTAATTAAACCTTGTTATGAAACTCGCCTACGTTATGCAGGCGAGTTGTATTTTAGTCTATTCTTCTTTGCGGTCAAGGGGCAAAACTACCGATCAGCATCCAGATGCGCATATTCTAAACTATTTCTAAAATATATTTTTTGCTTTTTCCTATTTTCATTCCGATGCTTGATTCCGAATTGTCATGAATAAAGTCATAAGCCCAATATGCAATTCCGCCTTTATTTGTTTCAGCCAATAAAACCAAAGAATAAATTTTTTTATTTTTTAATAGATTTTCCCATTTAAGCATTGGAAATAGGGCCTGATTAACATCAAAATTTTCTTGTTTAAAAGAGCTTTTCATTTCTGCAATTACAACAGTTTCAGGCCATTCAAATCCGCCATCTATTTCAATTTGAGCTTTGGTCATATCAATATCCTGGGTGCCAACTATAAGATGTACACCAGCCTTTTGACGACCGCCTGTAAATAATACACCCACCTCATTAAGATTATAAAAGTCAGCAATAATACCAGCGTGGTTTGCGATCGCTAAAAGAGTAGTTTCTCCAGGATTTACACTTAAAGCCATTGTTTCTTTAATGCCTGCAAGCATTCCATCCGTAAGTTTATTCTTTGCTTTAAACACTCCGCCCCTTTGAGGTTCCTTAAAATCAATATTGGGGGGGCTCTTTATAATCCTCCACGACTTACGAGTTAAAGGAATTTTTACTATTCCTCTTTTTTGGACTGCGCGCACTTTCTTAGATCCTGAATGAAAAATACGTATTTCCCCTTGTCCTGATTTTGTATATTTCGATAGAATTGGCTCTAAATCAGCTTTAGTATACTCAACCATATCAACACCTTTCGGGCGATTATCCCAATGTTTTTTCAAAAATCTTTCCCATGCTTCTTCTTTCCAAGATTTGCTATTAGCCATAACTATAATCTTAAATGCTCTTAAAACGTTTGATTGATAAATCTAAATAATTTTTTTCCAAATCAAAACCTATAAATTTTCTGTTGTTAGCAACAGCTGCCAAACCAGTTGTCGAACTCCCTGCAAACGGATCGAGAACAACATCGCCTGGTTTTGTGCTTGATAAAACAACTCTAGTTAAAAGCGCAAGCGGTTTCTGTGTGGGGTGCTTACCAAATTTCTTTTCTTCTGGCTTTGGCGTTCCAATTGACCACACCGAGCGCATTTGCTTATTTTGATGATGAATAATATCATCACTAAATTTTCTCATTTGTTGATAATTAAAAACATGCTTAGCTTTCTTTTCCTTTCTTGCCCAAATTAATGTTTCATGACTTGCGGTAAAAAAACGGCAACTTAAATTTGGAGATGCGTTTGGTTTAAACCAAGAAATATCGTTTAAAATATGATAACCAAGAGCCTGTAAAGCATAACCGCACTGATAAATAGAATGATACGTACCGCTAACCCATAAAGTTCCGTGCGGTTTTAGAATCCGCTTGCAAGCTTCTAACCATTTATGATGAAAATTATAATCATCTTGAAACCCCCTACTTTCATCCCACTTACCTTTATTCACACTTACTCTTTTGCCTGCATGAACAGAAAATCCGCCATTAGACAAATTGTAAGGCGGATCTGCAAAAATCATATCAATTGAATCCTCTGGGAGTTTATTCATTAGCTCTAAACTATCACCGTGATACAAAGCCAAATTCTCCTTACCGAAATAAGGTTTCCCAAGTTTGGCAAGTATTTTAATATCTTGAGCCATGCTGTGATTATATATTTTTATACCTAAGCTAGCTAGTACTAAAAATGCTCTATTCTTATTATCGGCGCGCTATTTAAGGCTTCATTCGAGGAGACATAAGTTGGCCGTTGAGCAAAGTATCGTGAGGCGCTGTCTGAGCCCCGACGTACGTCGGGGCGAGTTCGCCGGAAGATGCTTTGCGAAACGTTTGCCAATGATTGTCCCCGCAGACAGAAGCGAAAATAATTGCGCCGATTACTATAAAAATATCCCGGCGGTCCGCCGGCTGGCGGAGTCGGGATATTTTCGTTAACAAAGATTATGCAGCAACACTGCCGCCGCTTGAACCCACTGCTACACCCAAAGTATTTGGATCAATATCAATTTCACATACTCCACCCGCACATGCCAATTCCTTACTCCCTATCGTCTGATCTTCCTTTTCATAAATAACAATCTGCGAAAAATCTATTTCGGGAATTTTTGAAGCAAGTTCGTTGTAACGCGTCTCATCTATCTCTTCGTATGGCGCAAGCTGATACACATGATTTGTTCTTGGCAAAAATGAAAGCCCGCCTAAATTTTCCCAATTTTCATGAAGCCAATTCGCGGTCTCTACCCATTCGTCATTTCCAATAGAAACCGTTACTGAGGGATTATGTTCAGTGAAATTTTCTTTTACTTTTTTCCAATGTTCAAGTTGTTGCAGTGCTGTTAGATCATTCCTGAAAACTTTTGTTCCTTCTGGCGCCTTAACCGGAAATTCCAAAACATACGTTGTCGCGGCGCTGTCCAGCTGTCCAACTTCGGGATAATATGGGAATTTCTGTTCCTTTAACATCGTGAACAAAGGATCGGTCGCAGAAATTCTCACACGGCGAATATAATATTGCGAGTGGCGGGGATGCATTCCGCTTGAAGCATCCACCAACTGCGAAACTGTTCCCGAAGGCTTAACGCATGTAACACAAGTTGATTGGTTGATTCCAAATTTCTCCGCATAAATTTTATTGGTATCAACTGCCATGTCTCTCATTTTCCGTAAAATTTCTTCATCATGCACTAGAGGACAATCCCACTGGCCGGTAATGGAAACGCCAAGCAATCTTTCCTCTTCACAATTTTTCTTCCACTCTTCAGAAATATATTTGAAATCAGTAAGCGTAGACTGATATGTTCCCAAAATTGAAGCCAAACGCGCTTTGCGCATTAAAGTTTCTTCCGTATCTTCGGCGCGCGCTACAACCTCAGTTAAATTGCAGAATTGTTTTGAGCGCAAGATAATTTCGCCGCAGGGATTGGTACCGGTTGTTCCCGCGTGCTGTTCAAGCTTTTCCCAGCGCCTTGCAGGCAATTGCTTCTCTAAGCCGCCGCGGTTGAAAATGCCGCGCTCCCCTGTTCCGCTTTTGGCCAAAGACAACCATTCTTCCAAAAACTGGGCTGCTGTGGGCTTTTCGTTATATACAGCAGAGTTATTGGCAAGTGAACGTTCCGGATTTGTTAAGTAAAACTGACCTACTTTGGCATTGCGCATCTCTTCATCATCCAAGTCGGACAACGAGATAAGAGCGCTTCGGCGCACACCGCCCATAACCACTACCTCTCCTGTTTTACAAACAATATCGTGGACATCTATATTGCGGAGCCGCTTTCCTTGCTTGGCTAAAATTTTGGCTCTACTAAAATCAAGCAGAGAACGCAATGGCTCAGGACCGGAACTTCGGCCACCCATAGTCGCAAGATATGCTCCTGCCGGACGCAACTGTGAATAATCAAATTTTATATCCTGTCCGCCATACCAAGCTTTCAATCCTATGGTCATAGAGTTGCCCCAACCTTCTTTGCTGTCTTCAATAACGTGCGTGGGTAAAACTTTTCCGGTTTGTTTTTTGATTATAGGAAGCTCCTGAACTGTCTGACTTTCTACCGAGAAGCCCACACCGGTGCCGCACATTAATAAATACATTATTTCTGCAAAGTCTTCTATTTTGGACGGAGCAATAAAAGAACAGTTGTAAGCGCAAACATTTGTTTTTCTCGCGGCCTTGCCCGCGCTCCACATTAAACGCATTGAAGGCATAACTTCCTGTTTCAAAATTGCTTCGCGAAGCTCGGCATATTCTTCCTGGGTCAGATCATTATTTATTTTCTCGCGCATGAAATCCATGTAGCGGTCTACTGTTTCGATCCAAGTTTCACGGCGGCCCTCTAATTCATTCCAACGCGAATAAGTCCGGTAATAAATAAATTCAGCCAGCGGGTTTCGGAAATATTTTTTGGCGTCTGAGGCCAGTTGCTTTACGTTATCGGGGACAAATTTTTGCTTTTCGCGTACCTGGGTCCGCTCGATACGATAAAGAATGTATGACTTGGCTGTTTTTGCAAAATCAAGAACAATTAAAGATTCCTCCACAAAATCCTGTACTTCTTCTATATGAGGAATGTGCGATGAAGGAAATTTCTTTGCCATCTCGCGAACCACACGCTCAGCAACGCGGGCCGGATCTTTAGTCAGATCGCCCTCTTTATTTACTTCCATTGCGCGATAAATAGCATTGGCAATGCGATTTTGATCAAATGGCACAATGCGTCCGTCGCGTTTTCTTGCGCTAGTAAATGGTGCTGTGTTTTTTGGAGGCATGGGCGTGTACAAACTTTTTCACTTCGCTTAACACTTCAGAGCTTTGCAAAATATGTTTCGTGCTTCGTGAATTTACGGAGCGGGCCATCCTTCAACAAGTTCAGGATGTTTCCTTTTCCATAAATTAACTCGCACTCAACTATATTTTGCGGAAAGCTCTTTCGCTAAGGCGCTTAGCGAAAAAGTTTGCCAATTTAAAAATTATTTAATAAAAATCGTGCATTAATAAAGAACTTTTGAAAAAAATTTTGCTTTTTGAGACTTATTTTAAAGCCAAACACGCCTTTAGTTCGGCGTGTACTTGCGCGTCTCTCACTGCTTAAGAAATTGTGCCCTTTTGGGGCATTGAGTTAGCAGCTTTTGCACAAAATTATTCGATAACTTATTTTCTTTTTTAAAAATCAGTTATTGAATGAATATTTAGTAAATTTATGAACTTATTCCTAATACTACCACCAGTACTCGCAACTGTAAAAAGTCCGAAAGCGGCACTTTATCCACAAATAAAAAATTTTGTGCAAAAAACACAAAACAAAACCCACCAGTTAAAGCTGGTGGATTAAGAACTATTCCTGACTCGACAAATAAATAATTTTATTGTGTAAAAAATGGACTTTCTACTGGTTCTTCCTTCTAATAAACGCGGGAACCTCAAAAGGATCTTTGGCGTCCTCATCCACAACCACTTCTTTGGGATTTTTTACATCAATTGGCTGGCTGTGATTATTTTCTCTGCGGAAAATCTGCAGATTGCCTTGCGGTTTTGATTTTTCTTTTCCCGGGAAACCCGAAGCTATCAAAGTTATGCGTAATGGGCCGCGCCTGGTCTTATCTTCAACTACCGCGCCGAATATAACTTTGGCTTGTGGATCAATGGATTCGGTAATTATCTTTGCGGCCTCGTTAATTTCCTGCATGGTCATATCCGGAGTTCCCGAAACAGTAAATAATATGCGTTTGGCGCCCTGTATAGAAAGATCAAGCAATGCGGAGTCAACCGCGGCGCGTGCGGCGTCTTGCGCGCGTGTGGCGCCGATACCCTGTCCTATTCCTATTAAAGCGGTTCCCGCTTCCTGCATAATTGCTTTAACATCAGCAAAATCAACGTTTATTAATCCCGGCGTCGCAACAAGATCCGCAATTCCTTTAACGGCCTGGCGCAAAATATCATCGGCAAAAGCAAACGCACCCAACACAGAAGTTTTTTGATCAATAAGATTTAATATTCTGTCGTTATAAATTGTAATTATGGCGTCTACATTTACAGAAAAATTTTCCCATGCTGTCTCGGCGATCTTTGCGCGTTGCACGCCCTCGAAAGAAAACGGACGCGTTACCACACCGACAACTAAAGCTCCGGTTTCTTTTGCGATCTCAGCAACAATTGGACCCGCACCCGAGCCGGTTGCGCCACCCAAACCTGCTGTAATAAAAACCATATCCGAATTACTGACGAAATCTCTTATTTCATCGCGTGACGTGTCGGCTGCCTGAAATCCGAGTAAGGGATCCATTCCCCCGCCCAAACCTTTGGTTACATTTTTTCCTATCAATAATTTTTTATTTGCCGAAGCATGATGCAAATCCTGCGCGTCGGTGTTGATGGCAACAAATTCTATTCCGCGCAAACGGGACTGAACCATCCGGGTTACGGCTTTTCCGCCGGCGCCTCCGACGCCGACTACTTTAATGCGGGCTAAACTTTCAAATTGTGGTTTTACGGAAGGCATGTTAGTTGTTGCTCCCGAGCTTTGCGAGGGATTGCAACAACTGCATCCCGAGCGAAGTCGAGGGATTACTTTAATTTATATTCTACGGAAGAAGTGATCTAAAGAATCGCTTGATCTTATCTTCATGAAAACTGCTCTTTTTATTCGAGGTTAATCTTGGCATCTTGGGAAGCTTGAATGAGGCGCTGCCCTTTTGATTATTCATGTCCGAGGCCATAAGCACAAGACCCAAAGCCGCTCCGAAAGAAAAGGCGTTCCCTAGTTCAGCGCCGTCGAAATCATCAGCATAACCAAGCTGGCTGGGCAGGCGGAATGACTTCTTGGCTAGCTCCAAAATGCCGGAAATTGAGGCTGAACCGCCGCTTATTACAACCCCTGCCGGAAGCATGCGTGAACGCTCTACTTTCTTCAATTCCTCGTTAGCCAGCTCAAAGATCTCTTCCAGGCGCGCTTCGATTATCTCGGCTATGGCTTTCCGTGAAAATTGCCCTGATTCCCTTGGATCAAGGTCTGCGGCATTTATAGAGTCTCTCTTGGAAATACTGGCCGGGAGCGCTGAGCCATAATCGTTCTTAACTCTTTCGGCTATATCAAGCGAAGTTTTCAAACCTATAGCTATATCGTTGGTGATGTGCGCGCCTCCGATCGGTATAACACCTACCTGAATGCATGTTCCTTCTTCAAAAATAGCAATATCAGTCGTTGCGCCACCAATATCCAATAAAAGCACGCCCAATTCTTTATGTCGAGGGGTTAAAACAGCGCGAGCGCAGGCAATCGCGGAAGGAATAAACTCCTGCGGTTTAAGATCGATCAGATCCAAAACCCTTTCCAAGTTCCTCAAAAACGGACTGGCTCCGCAAACAAGAACAGAATCTACTTCCAGACGGACTCCGGACATGCCCACGACATTTTTCATGCCGGCTTCTCCGTCCACGCGGAAATCTTTGGGGATAGCGTGAATTATTTCACGATTCTGCGCCAAAGCAACCGCGCGTGCCGCATCAATAACCCGGTTCACATCTTCTTCGCTTATTCTTCCGTCGGCTCTGCCAACCGCAACCACTCCACGGCTTGGTAAAGCTGAAATATGCGCGCCGCCCACTGAAACATAAGCTTTATCTATTGTAACGTCTGCCATGCGTTCTGCGTTTTCAATGGCATCGGCAGCACCTTTGGCAACTTCATCCACATCTACAATTAAACCCTTACGCATTCCTTGCGAGGGCGCTGTGCCAAAACCAATAACACGGGGTTTTTCCGTTTCTTCATCCATCCGCGCGATAACAACCCTTATAAATGAAGAACCTATGTCTAATCCGGCAAAATAATCGTTTTTTGAAGATGACATACCAGGTAGTAGAAATTCGACTGATAGTCGTCTAAATTTCTATCTAAATTAATTAAATAATAACTCTTTTATAACCAGACAACGAGACTCTTTGTTCCGTTTACAAACGGAACGGTCGAATTTTCACTACCTGGCATGTTTCAAATTAACTACTTATTGGAGAACAGAGAGAACAAAATTTTTTCCTCAAAGGTCTCCATTTTCCTGCGCTTTGCCGCGCTATGTTCGTGCGCAAACCCTATACTATGCAGTATACCGTGAATTATTAAAAATGATATATAGCTGCGCGAATCAAGCCCGTACATCCCCGCTTCTTTCCCGGCCTGTGGCACGCAAATGAAAATATCGGCAATTACAGGATTGTCCGAGAGATTAAATGTCAGAACATTTGAAACGTGACCAAGTCCCGGCTTGTACCTGCGATCAATAACTTTCATCTCTCGGGTATCCAAAAAAATAACTGAATGCCTGGCTGAACCTCTAAAATTAGCAAAAAAAATAGTCTTATCAACTATTTTTTTTACAAATTCTTTTGACAAAGCGCTTCGGTTAACATTCCTTACCGTTAAACTTATATCTTTACTGTTGCCTCTTGTCTTCCGTGCGGTATTTTTTTTAGATTTAGCGACGATCTTCTTTTTCATCGATCTTGCCTAACTTAACCAAACGATCATACTCGGACTGTTTCTTTATTCTGCGCATTGCTGCATCCCTACGTTGGGTCTTTGAAGGTTTCCGGTTATAAAAACGCAACTTGCGCGAACGGAGCAAAATGCCCGATTGCTGTATCCTTCGGGAAAAACGTCTTACTAAGCTGGAAGCGGTTTCGTGATCTTTTTTTTGAACTTCGACCATATACCTTAAATCAAAAATTAAATATCAAATATCAAAATAGTTGTTATTCGCCAAAGGCGAAATTCTTATATTTTGATTTTTGCATTTTGCTTTTTAATATATAAACAAATTAATTATACGTTTAGAGCTAAATGTTCCTCGTTATTCCATCCTCCTAATAAATGTAAATGAATGTGGTCTATAACCTGTCCCCCGCCATGCCCGACATTAAATACTAATTTATAACCGCTATTCTCAACTCCTGCCTGAACAGCTAATTTTTTTGCGCCGTTGATCAGTTGTCCCATCAATAAAACATCATCTTCTTTTATTTCAGCAACCGAAGCTATGTGTTTTTTTGGAACTATAAGTATGTGTACCGGGGCTTTGGGACGTATATCGTTGAAAGCAACGTACTCTGCTTCAGACAATATCACGTCTGCTTTCTGTTCTCCGCTGACAATTGAACAAAATATGCAACTATTCATACCAGGTAGTAGAAATTTGATTTTTCATCAAGTAAATTTCTGTTACTTTTATCGAACTATAACGTTTTTATATCCAGTTAGTAGTATTTTTTGTTCCGCTTTGTGGAACGATCAAATTTTCACTACCTGGCATAGATTTCAAATCTTCATTAAACCGTTTGATACCATAACATGCGCTTAATCTTAACGCAAATTTACTCAACCTGAAAAAATGACGTGCGTGGCACTTTGCGTTTCGGTTTTTTAGCTAATTTAGTCTTTAAAACATCCATCAATTTTCTCATCGGTACGGTTAACTGTTCCCCGGCTATCATTTCCCTCAATATAATAGTATCTTCAAGCGCTTCCTTCTGTCCCAGAATTAACGTGTATTCAACACCCAGCTTATCCGCAATTTTAAGTTGTGATTTTATTGAATCGCGACCGAAGGATGAGGCTGCACTAATACCGTTATTGCGGAGTTCTTCAAAAAGCTTGAGGCTCTTACGTTTGGCCATATCGCCGAGCTGAATAAGGAATA
>Ga0155858_111_pt1 | contig 15277 bp, 14 predicted proteins | sample RifCSPlowO2_01_FD_107512 | JGI IMG/M metagenome (GOLD analysis project Ga0155858, IMG submission 107512) | Candidatus Terrybacteria bacterium RIFCSPLOWO2_01_FULL_40_23
TAAGTTCTGTCGGCAAAACAAGGTTCAAGACCGACAAAGTTTCTTTAAAATTAAGATAGCGAATCTCGTTTGCGGTCTCCAGCTTCATCAATATACGACTTAAAGTGTTGGGCTGGGACAGATCAGAAAGGGAAGAAACCAACTGTGAACGTATTTCGTTTATATTTTCTCCGACTAAGGTTATATCCAAAGACGTTGGAATTGTTGCTTGAGGAATTAGAGGTTCTTCCAGGGCGGGCGGCGGAACGGGGGCTGGCGCAGGAGGCGGAGGCGGTACCGTTATAGGTGTTTGATTATTTTGTGAGCTAAATATTATATATCCTCCTGTTGCAGCTAAAATACCAACAAAAACAACTATTCCCACAAGCAAAAACTTTTTTGGAATAAAAGACAATTTAAATCTCTTTTTGGGTTCTATTTCGGTTGTTGTATCAGTATTAGAAAGCGCATTTTCATAAGACGTTCTATTTTCGATATCTGGTTCAAGGTCTAAGATGTTGTGCTCATCTTCCTTGTTTATTATTTCATTTTTTAAATTTTGTGAATTAGTATTTTTACCCCATGCATTTTCTATTGGAGGCGGTGTTATTTTTGGAGTTTTAACTATTTTTTCCGGCTCAAAAATTCTATTTTCGGTATCAGACATCAAAGGAAGGTCTTGAGAAGAGGCCGGGCTTTCAAGATTTTGAGGAGTGTAAGAAACAAAATCTGTGAGACCTAAAATATCTATTTCAGGAATATCTTTAAATTCGGATACCGGTAAAGATTTTTGGGGTATTTCAGAAGAGTTGGTCGTTTCTTGCGCCGGAGTTTTTTGCGGCAAGGGTTCAATTTGTTGAGAGGTTTGTTTTTTAGCCAATTGGGCCCCTATTTCCGCTAAAGTAGGAGGCTCATCCGCATCTTTTTCTAAATGCTCTTCGCTTGGTTTAAACTCTGATTGTTCAAGTCTTTGAAGGGCGTTTTGCTCATCTTCTTTTGTTTCCCATATGCTTGTAGGCGAGCTTTGTAGAACCGGTTTTGGCGCAATAAAATGGCGCGGTTTATACTCTCCGCGTTGAAGCGTTGCGATATCTTTTTGCATCGTACGTATAGGATCTTCTTCCCTTTCATCCGAGGGATTTTTTTGTACGGTTGCATTTAGCGCCATACCGGGTAGTAGAAATTCGACTTTTTATGTCAAAAACGAACGAATTTCTTGATTAAAATTAGCACTTTTTGTTAAAAGCGATAAGCCGGATATTTTTGTTCCGTTTTGCGGAACAGTCGAATTTTCACTACCCGGCATACCATATAGTATATCACGATTTCGCCCCTGTTAGACGAGTCCAACAGGGGCGAATTTTTAATATCTGCTGAAGCGATCGTTTCTTCCTCCGCGAGGCCGGTCATTTCTTCCATTGTTGTGCCTTGGCGGATGAGAAGGTCTTTCAAAGCTGCTATAATCTCCTGTTATTTTTTTCTCGGGCATAAAAGTATCTTGAGGTATAAGATTGATCCTTCCCTGGTTGTCAATTTCTTCAATTTCTACCGGAACCCTATCCCCCGTTTTCATTAAGTCTTCGGCATTTCTGACACCCCAGCGCGCAACTTTGGAGTTGTGCACCAAACCTTCTTGTCCGGGTACCAATTCTACCATTACACCAAAAGGGAATATGCGCGTTACCGTTCCCTCAAATTTTTCACCAGCTGCTAATTCGCGCGTCAGATCTTTTATCCAAGCTAAAGCTTTTTCAGCGGAAGCGGCATCTTTGCCGGTTATAAATATTACGCCAGTCTGTTCAATATCTATTTGGGCTCCGGTTTGTAAAGTAATAGCGTTTATTATTTTTCCTCCGGGGCCTATAACATCGCGTATTTTATCGGGATTGATAGTGTGGGTTATTATTCTTGGCGCAAATTCAGATAGAGTTTCGCGCGGAGAAGAAATAGCCGAATCCATTACATCTAATATTTGTAAGCGAGCTTCTCTGGCTTGAGCAAAGGCTTTCTCTAACATTTCAATAGTAGCGCCGTCTATTTTTACATCCATTTGAACCGCGGTTACTCCATCGCGAGTTCCCGCAACCTTAAAATCCATATCACCATAATGATCTTCGGGGCCTTGGATATCTGTTAAAACTTTCCATGCTCCTTTGTCGTTGGTCATCAGTCCCATAGCGATTCCGGCTGCCGACTTTTTTATCGGCACTCCCCCATCCAATAATGCTAAAGATCCCGAACACACAGAGGCCATTGATGAAGAACCGTTTGAAGACAATATTTCCGAGACGAGTCGTATTGTATATGGAAAGTTTTCTTTTGAAGGAATCAGCGGCATGAGAGCTTTTTCCGCTAATGCTCCGTGTCCTATTTCTCGTCTGCCCGGACCTCGGAAAAAACCTGTTTCACCAACCGAAAAAGGAGGAAAATTATAATGTAACATAAAGCGTTTTGTGCGTTCTCCTTCCATGGTTTCAACGGTTTGTTCGTCTCCGGGCGCTCCCAAAGTAAGCGCGCCCAAGGACTTGGTGTTTCCGCGGGTAAATAAGGCTGAGCCATGAACTCTGGGCAAAAGCGCGATTTGAGCGGATACGCCGCGAAGTTCGTCTAGCGCACGTCCATCGGGACGTTTATTTTCAGTTAATATTTTTTCGTGAACTAATCTATCTGTTTCTTCTTCCAAAACAGCTAAGGCGCTTTGTATAGAAATACCAGAATCTTCATCTTTTCCGCCAGAGGCGGATCCGCCTTTGGCGGAAATTTTTTTAATTAAATTTCCTTTTAAGGCCGATAATTTTTCTGCTTTTTCTGTTTTAGATAGGCCAGAATCAAACATAGCTTTTTCAAGGTTTGAGCCTATGAACGAGAGCACAAATTCCTTTGTTTTTTGGTTCGGAGCAGATAAAATTACCTCAGTTTTGGTGGGTTTTACATCTTTAATAATTTGTTCTTGCAGCGCAAAAATTTCTTGCATGGCTTTTTGGCCGTATAGAATTGCAGCTACCACATCATTTTCGGGTACTTCATTCAAGCCGCCCTCAAGCATATTCACCCGATCTTTTGTGCCGGCAATTATCAAATCAGCGGAGCTTTCTGCTCTTTCCGTTGTGGTTGGGAAAAGAACCCACTCACCGGCCGTATTTTTGCCCACACGAATTCCGGCAATCGGTCCGTTCCATGGTATGTTTGAAACGCTTAACGCTACTGAGGCACCGATAATAGCCAGTACATCTGGGTCGTTTTCATAATCATAAGAAAGTGCCGTAGTTACAACTTGAACGTCATTGCGCATAAACTGAGGAAAAAGCGGTCGTATGGTGCGGTCTATAAGGCGCGCCGAAAGAACCGCTTCATCTGAAGCGCGGCCTTCCCGTTTCATGAAACGGGAACCTTTTATTTTTCCCGCAGCGTATAATTTTTCCTCAAACTCAACGGTTAAAGGAAAAAAATCTATGCCTTCACGAGGGGTTTTGCCCATTACAGCGGTAACTAAAATAATAGTATCGCCACATCTGACCATTGCTTCACCGTGAGCCTGTTCGGCTAATCCGGGAAGGGTAATGCTTATATCTTTTCCGCCTATATTTGCGCGGTATATTTTATTGTCTGACATTTTAAATTAACCCTGCGCGCTTTGGGAAGAAATTTTAGTAAACTGGGCGAGGGAATAAGAGTGAAATGCGCTCCGACGGTGTGTCGGAGTAAACTTTACTCCAATTCCCTTTACTCTGACCGGTTATCTTTTTTAAGTTCTCACCATTAGCGGCGCGATCTGGGCCGTTTATTTATTTTTATTAAGAATTGAGATTGTCCAAGATCTAGAAAATCATCAGCCGCCTCTTTTAGTTTTGCCGAAGCAGAGCGACCAAAAGCAGCTACTTCAACCTGAACACCCTTCTGCATTTTTAAGAATTCAACTAGGGGAATAAAATCTCCATCTCCGGTTACCAGAATTATTGCGTCAACAAGACTAGATAAGCGGATAGCGTCTACGGCTAAGCCTACATCCCAATCGGCCTTTTTCATGCCTCCGGCAAAAATCTGAAGATCCTTACTTTTTACCTCAAAACCAGCCTTTGTTAAAGCATCAAAAAAGGCCTGTTCTTCGGCCAAATCACCTGCTTTAACTACGTAGGCAAGAGAACGAACGAGCATTCGCCCGGCAACAACCTCTTCAAGAAGTGTCTGATAGTTAACGCGCGCAGAAAACATATGTTTGGCCGAGTGATACAAGTTTTGTACATCAACCAAGACCGCTACGCGCTGATTAGTATGTTTAATTACAGTCATTATTATTTCAAATCCAATTTCTTTACAAGCGAGTTATATCTTTTCTCGTCCTCATCTTTTAAATAATTTAAAAGACGACGTCTTTTTGCGACCATTTTAAGTAAGCCCCGTCTGGAGTGGTTATCTTTGTTGTGCTTTTTTAAATGAGTACTTAAACGAGAAATTTCTTCAGAGAGCAGAGCGATCTGGACTTCGCTTGAGCCGGTATCTGAAGCATGAATTTTAAATTTTTTGATAAGATTATCTTTTTGTCTTGTGGTTAGCATATAAATGCGGTAATTGATTTTAAGAACTATGATTTTATAGCGGAGATACTATAGCACGAAAGTTTTCATAAGGGAAGCCCGCGTCTGAAGACAGGATAAACAAGGCTTTAAAAAAGGTTTTTAATGTCGTACAATATAAGAGATGGCAAACAATCTAACCCAACACAAAAAAGACTTTCTTGTATATGTTGAAATTGAAAGAGGTCGTTCTGCGAAAACAGTCGAAAACTATGATCATTATTTGGAAAGATTTTTTTCGTGGTTGGCCGAAGATAAAAATGTTTCACGTGAAACATTACAGCTTGAAGATTTAAACGAGGATAAAGTACGCGCTTTCCGTGTTTGGTTGAACAGGAAAAATCTTTCAAAACAGACGCAGAATTATCATGTGATAGCTTTGCGTGTATTTTTAAAATTTTTAGCACACAAAGGTATTGAGGCGCTGTCTTCCGAGCGTTTGGAATTGGCAAAGACGGGAGCGCGCGAAGTTGCTTTTTTGGAGGAAGACGATCTTGAGCGGTTGTTGAACGCGCCCAAGGGCAAGGATATACGAACCTTAAGAGACAAAGCAGTTTTGGCCATGCTTTTTTCAACGGGCATGCGCGTTTCAGAGCTGTGCAGTCTTGATACAGAAAATATAAATATTGAGAAAGGCGAATTTGCTGTGCGGGGAAAAGGAGATAAAATAAGACCGGTTTTTATATCTGAAAAACCAAAAAGAATATTGAAAGATTATTTGGAGGCACGCGCAAATATTATAGAAAAAGCTTTATTTGTCAGGATTCCCAGAGGTAAAAGCGTTACTAATTTTACCCGCCTGACGCCACGTTCTATACAGAGATTGATAAAATATTATGCGGCTCGAGCCGGCATTGTCGGAAAACGGGTAACTCCGCACGTTATGCGCCATTCATTTGCCACAGACCTTTTGCGCAACGGCGCCGATTTGCGTTCAGTACAGGAGTTGTTGGGTCACGCCTCTATCACAACCACACAGATATATACTCATTTCACAAATCCACAGCTTAAAAAAATACACGAAAAATTTCATAAAGACCCCGAATAATTTTAGACTATTGATAAAAATAAAACCCTGCGCATTGCGCGGGGTTTTTATTAAGTGGTTTTTGTTAGAAAAGCATCTTTGTGCAACCAGGCGATCGCAAGATCGTCATAGAAAATGCGTACCGGATTTCTGTGCTTATCGTTAAGCGTAGGTTTCTGGCCCACGTTTTTCATCTTCATGAGCTCGTCCAGCTCTTCGAAAGTAACGATTCGCCACTCTTTAACCGAATATTCAGTGAACATCCGGTCATTTTCAACGCTTAGCCTTCCGGTCTTGGGAGGCGCTACATTGAAATAGACTGTGATGTGATCCGGGGTTGTCTGGATTGCGCAGATAAAATCTTGGTCTGTGGGTTCAGCAACATCAAGATCGATCTCTTCTTTGATTTCGCTTTTAGCAGATTCATGCATAGTTTCGTTTTCTACCTTGGTGCCGCCAGGTTCACCCCAACCGGCTTTACGCACAAATAAAACATTTCCAAGGTCATCCCGAACATCTTTGTCAGGATTCAGGACGAATATCATGCCCGGCGGGCGGTTCTTTTGTCGGTTTGTCATGACGATACAACTTTTAACGGTAATTTTGGGAACGGGTACGCTTGCAATAAGCGCTTGCAATTCGCTCCAATTCAGAAGCTTTGCACCCTTGCTTTTAAGTTCATCTACCCACCACTGCAGTAAAGAGGGGTCATTCATCTTGCCTTCCTTTTCGATTGTGGAGAACAGTGAATATAATATACAATATAATCACAAAAAATGCAAGCCAAAGGATAATGTTTCACCCCGTTAGAAAATTGCGAGGGCTTATGTATGGATTTTGTTTTTATATAGAATTAGTTGGTTTATTCCCGCCGGAAAAGTTCACAAACTTTTCCGGCGATTAATTTTAATCCAATTTTCTAACGGGGTTTCACGTGAAACACTTCGACCCGCGCTCAGTGTAGACCTTCACTTTTTTGGTCATATACTATATAAAATGTATATTGCAATGCGCCCATAGCTCAACTCCGACGTATAAGCTCCGACGTGCTAGTCGGAGAGCCGACCAAGGCGTCGGCTTCGGAGCTCCGACCTACGCATTGCGGAGCGTCGGAGTTGGCAGAGAAATCATTTTATACATAAAATATTTAAGTTAAGCTACTTAGTATCCGCGCCCATAGCTCAACTCCGACGTAAGGTCGGAGCCCCGACCGCAAAGCGCGTCGGGGTTGGCAGAAAAACTTTTTCTATATAACGTTATTTAAGTTATAGTGAATTAAATATGCGCCCATAGCTCAACTGGCAGAGCAACTCCCTCTTAAGGAGAAGGTTCAAGGTTCGATTCCTTGTGGGCGCACTTATTTAGTCTTCCAAAATTTTTGTTTTAAGGTAATATAAAAATAACGTTTTTTAATAAAAAAAGAGGTTTTGAATTGAACGAGCTGCAGGTCACTTGGTTTTTATTCGGCACATTTTTATTCGGTATAAGCGCCGTAGCTGATATGCTTGTTTGGTGGGCAGCTACAAACAAAAACCCAAAAGACAGATATGCCATTGTCGCAGCAATTTCTCTTGTTTATTTCATAATATTTACAATATTTGCAATCTTTTTTATCAAATAAAAATCCTACACAATGTAGGATTTATTTTGTTTCACCCCGTTAGAAAATTGCGAGGGGTTATGTTTGGATTTTGCTTTGTACATAATTAGTTGGTTTATTTCCGCCAGGAAAGGCAGTGGACCTTTCTGGCGATTTGCTTGAGCCCAATTTTCTAACGGGGTTTCACGTGAAACACTTCGACTTTGCTCAGTGTAAACACTTCGACTTTGCTCAGTGTAAACATTTGGTCAGTATAGAACGGTATTTCCGGATGCGTCACGTATCCGGGTCCGTGTTTCTTCAGCGGAAAGCGCGCGTTCTTTAAGCGGTATTGTAAGAGGTATAACGGTCCCGTTGGGGAGTATTTCCCGGACCGGATCGCCTCGCCTGATAAAAAAATACATTTCTGCCATAACGCCTGCGCCGAATTTACCATCGCGAAAGGCTAAAAATAAGCCACCAGTACAATTCGGCAAGACATTTTCAATAAAATAAGTCATACCGTTACCCGTCTTTTCTCTGCACAAAGCGTAACCGTCTTGATGTTTTTGGGCGTTCGGGTTTTCTATGATGCAATCAGGAAAGACCGCATTTATTGCTAAAATAAGCTGGCGCTCCAGATCAGTATTATACGTATTTATCGGATGCCCGAAATATAATCTTTGCATTTCCCCTCTTTTTTATTTTTAAAGGAGTTATATAAATAAGCAAAACATACCATATTATTTAAGGCAAGGAGTCCTTCGGTATAATTTTTAAATTAAATCGTTCTCCAGGATATAAAATTAGCTTTGACTTTTAGTTGTCAGGCACGTATTTTAGAGGTAGGCGCCCTTAGCTCAACGGATAGAGTGCCTGGCTTCGGACCAGGAGGTTGGGGGTTCGAATCCTCCAGGGCGCGCCGACTAGAAAATGCCATCCCGTTTAAGCACGATTCGCATTTTCAAGAGTGCCGCTAAAGTTCCGAAAGCTTGGAGGAGCTTTAGCCCGAGTGGCGAGGCGGGAATATTTATCGCATGTCGTATGAAAAAAAGCGTTACAGACGCAAAAATTTTATTACCCAAAGAAGTTGAGGTCACGATAAAAACGCTTACAGAGGCGGGTTTTAAGGCTTATATTGTGGGAGGCTGTTTGCGGGATATTTTATTGGATAGAACGCCTAAAGATTGGGATGTGGCTACTGACGCAACACCGGAACAAATACAGAAAATATTTAAAGATTCTTTTTATGAGAATGTTTTTGGTACTGTTGGTATTAAAATCCTGATGCCCGCCGGGGTCGGGACTCCGACTGTAAGCGTCGGAGCCGATTCAGCTAAAAATATTATTGAAGTTACAACATTTCGTATAGAAGAGGAATATAGCGATAGAAGACATCCTGATAAAGTAAATTTTGCAAAAAAAATCGAAGAAGATCTTGCCCGCAGAGATTTTACAATTAATGCTATGGCTTGGGATGGGAAAGAATTAGTAGATCCATATGAAGGAAAAAAAGATCTTCACGGGAAAGTTATACGTACTGTTGGTGACGCCAATAAAAGATTTAAGGAAGATGCTTTGCGCCTAATGCGCGCTATACGCTTTAGTTCAGATTTAAATTTTACGGTAGAAGAAAAGACCCAAAAAGCCATAAAAGAGAACGCTAAGCTACTTGAATTTATAGCAAAAGAGCGTATTGGTGATGAATTTCGTAAGCTTGTAATGACTAAATATGCCGTGCAAGGAATTGAGTTGATGCACAAAACCGGCATGCTTAAATATGTTTTACCTGAGCTTGAAGAAGGTTGGGAAGTTACACAGAACAAACATCATATATATACTGTTTGGGAACACAACATCAAAGCGCTTCAATATACTTTAGATCAGGATTATTCTTTCGAGGTTCGTTTGGCTTCGCTGTTGCATGACGTCGGTAAACCAAGAGCAAAAAGAGGAGAAGGGATAGATTCTACGTTTTATGGCCACGAAGTAGTCGGCGCAAGAATGACCATAGAAGCTTTGGAAAGATTGCATTTCTCAAAAAAAGAAACGGAAAAAATAGCGCTCCTTGTGCGTGCGCATATGTTTAATTATGATCCGGATGTTGTTGGCGATGCTTCAGTAAGAAGGTTGGTAGCAAAAGTGGGGGAGGAAAACATACGCGAGTTGGTTCAGGTAAGAGAAGCCGATCGTATCGGCTCCGGGGTTAAAAAAGCAGTTCCCTACAAATTGCGCCATTTTATGTTTAGAGTAGAAAAGGTTTTGACCGAGCCGGTTTCACGGAAAAGCATGAAAATAGAAGGGCGGGAGCTTATGGAGATTTTGGATTTGAAACCCGGCCCCAAGGTTGGCGCCATTTTGGATCTGTTATTTGATGAAATAATGGACGACCCTTCCCGTAACGAAAAAGAATATTTAATTAAGAGAGCGCGGGAAATAAAAGAAATGTCTGAAGAAAAACTTTCGCAGATGCGCAAAAAAGCTCAGGAAAAATATGAAGAGGTGTTAGAATATGAGGAAGGAAAAATAAAGGATAAATACGGGGTGTAGTGGGACATGGATTTACCCGTCCTCATTTTTACGCTCATTCTCGCGCTTCCAGCGAAGCGCTCTGAGGTTTCGGCTGTTTTGCTCCGACTTATGTCGGAGACCCTGCCAAAACAGCCTCAGAAGCCGCGCAAAAATGTGAGCGGGTAAATCATTAATAAAATTAAATCTTAAGTCGGGGCGTAGTATATCCCGCACCATAACTGTGGTTTGGTGCGGGACAGGCCGGGCAGTACGTAGCCCCGTCCTCACACCAATATTATCGGGATGTAGTATACCGGCAGTACGCGCGCTTCGGGTGCGCGAAGACTGGGTTCGATTCCCAGCATCCCGACAAAATAAATTAAATAAGTTCGACCCGCCCAGCATCGTGCCGAAGGCTCTGGTGCTGGGTTCTCGGCGCCCTGACAAAGTTCTAAATAGAATAAAGTTTTGCCGTATGTGTTTGCAAACAGATACGGGATTGTTGCTTTTTTTGCGGGGATCAGTATAAAGAGAATAACGTTTTTGTCATTTTAGCTGAAAGGGAATTGCGTGGCCGAAAAATTACGCGTTATGAAACTTGCGGCAAGAAATGATATATTGTCAAATCTCACGATTTTTCGCTTTGAGACCGAGACAGAATTCGTTTTTGAACCGGGTCAATTTTGCGTTATTTCTCTAGGTGGCGTGAAGCGTGCATACAGTATTTTTTCTTCTCCGCAGGATCCTTATATTGAATTGCTTATAAAATTGGTTCCCGAGGGCGCGCTCACGACTCAATTATGGGACCTTTCTCTTGGTGACGAAGTTGAGTTATTTCAGCCACGTGGACGGGGCAATTTCTTATTTGATCGAACCATTGAACGCCATGCCATGTTTGCTACAGGGACCGGTATCGCTCCTTTTAGGAGCATGATCCGACAGTATGCATATGAAGGTAAATGGAAATTTTACGTCTTTCACGGCGTAAGTTATGCCGATGAGTTATCCGACTGTTGTTATGAGATGTTGGAAGCCAAGCAGGTAATATATGTACCTTCAGTAAGCCGACCCGACGATGAACGGAACGGTTCCTGGAAGGGTGCGACCGGACGTTTGCCTGAGCAGGCAGAGTCAGCCATAAAACAATTTAGTCTGACGCCAGAAAATTCACGCGTGTATGCTTGCGGGCAAGCCGGCATGATTACCGGAATAAAGTCTCTTCTGGAACCGATGAAATTTAAGATCAAAGAAGAAAAATATTAAACAAAAAAGGGCTTGAAACCAAGCCCTTTTATTTTTAGTAAAAGAAACAAAAAAACTCTAAGCCGCGGAAGAAAAAGTTGATTTCTGCGGATCAGTTTTATTTAATAGCCATTGAAACGGCTGATACTACGCGCTTATCAAATATAGAAGGAATTATGTTCTTTTGAGTAGGATTTTTTATCAACGAAGCTAAATTCGCGGCAGCGCGAAGTTTCATTGCAAACGTTATGCGGCGAACGTTATTATTAAGCGCACCGCGAAAAAGGCCCGGAAATATAAGGGCGTTATTGATCTGATTTTCAAAATCGGAACGGCCGGTTGCAACAATAAAGGCACCGGTTTTTTTTGCGTCGCGCGGCATTATTTCCGGGATCGGATTTCCGAGAGCAAAAACAATCGGTTTTGCCGCCATGTTTTTTATATGATGTGATTTTATGATTCCGGCAGTCGCAACGCCTATCAATACGTCTGCGTTGAGAGCAGCTTCATTTAAGCCGCCCTTTATATTTTTTCGGTTTGTTATTTGCGCAAGTTCTTTTTTGTGAGAGTTCAATTTTTTTCTTGATTTATCAATAATGCCTGCGCTGTCTAATATAATAAGGTCTTGCATTCCCGCGGCGTGAAGTAACTTTGTTATGCCCGTTCCCGCAGCACCCGCGCCTATAATTACAATACGACTTTTAAGCGGAGATTTTTTTGCAACTTTTAGCGCATTTTTTAATGCGGCAAGAGTTGTGACAGCGATCCCGTGCTGGTCGTCGTGGACTACCGGAATATCAAGCGTTCTTTGCAGAATCTTTTCTATTTCAAAACATTGAGGCGCGGCAATATCTTCAAGGTTAATTCCGCCAAATGTCGGGGCGATCGCTTGCACTGTTTTTATTATTTCTAAAGGATTTTGTGTTGAAAGCACTATAGGGAAAGCATCTATACCGGCAAGCGCTTTGAACAGTAAAGCTTTTCCTTCCATTACCGGCAACGCGGCTTCGGGGCCGATATTGCCAAGACCAAGCACTGCCGAGCCGTCGCTTATGATTGCTACAGAATTGCTCTTAATAGTTAATTCCGCGGTTTTATTTTTGTGTTTTGCAAGATACGAAGAAACAGCCCCAACGCCCGGAGTATAATAAATCCCTAAAGATTTACGGGTTAATTTAATTTTGCTTACAATAGAAATTTTCCCATGCAATTTTTTATGGGCAGCAATCGCTCGTATATCATTTATTTTTTCCGATCGCATACCGGGTAGTAGAACCAAGCAGTAGAACAAGTTCACTACCTGGCTTCGATTCGACTTTTTAACTTGGTAATTAATGAACTTCTCTTTTATAATGGTTTTACTTTTTAATAAAATTTTGACCAGGTATATTTGTTCGCCGTAGGCGAACGGTCGAATTTTCACTACCCGGCATAGTAGAATCATTATACGTATTTTTTAACGCGGCACCAACAACTATTGACAAGATTTATAATTGTGATATAATAGATAATGCGTAACAGCTATAGAGATCCGCATGGGCGAGCTATAGCCATCGTAAGGGTTGACGCACTTGAAATCGGGAGGGCATCCATTATAAATCTAAAGGCTCTGGCCCTCCCACCTCTTTTGCACATTGGAGTCCAGCCTCGACTTGTTGTCGGGGCTGGACGCGTTTTGGGTTTAATATCTGGCTTTTTATTTTGTGACACGCTAATCTTATTGTATGCCAGGTAGTGAAACCCAGTACTAAAGCAAAGCTTAGTACCGGACTTCGCTCGCTACGCTCGCTTGATTCGAAAAGTCGAATCGAAGCCAGGTAGTGAACTTGTTCTACTGCTTGGTTCTACTACCTGGTATGGAAAACGAAACCAGAGGGCACAAACCCGAAGAATCTTTAGCTGAAAGATATAAAGTAACTTTTCCCGAAAACCTTACAGATAAAGATATCGAATTGATAATTTTGCAGTGTGAGCATCAACATGCCACAAGCCCAGAACAAATTACGGGCATGGCAGAAGCCTATAAAGAGGCAAAGGATCTGGCTCATGATTTGGAACGTTTAAATAAATTAACAGCCGAAGAGGTTGAAGAATTGATTCATAAATGGGCCGTATTAATCGAACCAGAAAAGAATAAAAACGGATTCCGTACTGTGCCCGTTCGTTTTGCCAACGGCAAGACCGCACTTGACCCCGAGCTTGTTGAGCGCGCCATGGAGAATTTTTTCCCGGCTTACGCCGAAGGATTAATGGAGGCTGTGGAATATTATAAAGAATTTGAGCAGATACATCCTTGGCTGGACGGCAACGGCAGAGAAGGGGATTTGTTATGGAAAATCGATGTTATTCGTAAGACTGGCGTATGGCCGGATGAATTACCGCCGGATGTTTTTGAGGAGAATGGTTCGACGGGCTCACCACAAGAAAAAAAAGAATAAATTTGGGCCTATAGCCCCGACGTAAAGTCGGGGTCCTGACCGAAGCGTCGGGATAAAGTGGGCTTTGTGCGAGACTGGTAGCGCAAAGCGGGAATCAAAAAGATTCCCGAGCATACACTCCGACACTATTTTTTGCTGGAGGCTATGCCGACGTTATAATATGTCGGAGCGTATGTACGCAGCATTCGTCCCGCTGGATTTCCGGGCCTGTAGTAAAGTGGTATTACGCGGCATTCGCATTGCCGAGGCAGGGGTTCGATTCCCCTCAGGTCCACAAGTTTATGTGCGGGGTTGCCGAGGCAGAGGGTTCTTCTCGTCATTGTTAGCGAGTATAACGAGCCCTACAATGACGTAATCCCTGTGGGAGATTCCCCTCAGGTCCACAAAAACAGCACAGCGCATTTTTGGACTTGACGCATAAAAGTAAATATGTTATATTTATTTAAGAATCTGGTTAAAATAGCCAGAGTGCACTAAAGGAGATCGTAATGTTCGAAGCCATGAGAATACTATGGGGATTTGCGGCCGTGGTCGCAATTTTTGCAGCGGTGCAGGTAGACAGCCTAGAAAAGATTTTGGTTCTTGTCGGGCTCGGCATTGTTTTTTGCACTGCTTTCTATATCAGCGGCCGTTGCCGCCCTCGGCAGTAAAGAACGGATCTAATCAGCGGATTTGCCAGTTGTTCCAAACAACTGGCTTTCTTTTTTCAGTAAAAAGACTCGTTGTTACGAGTCTTTACCCCGCTAGAAAATTGGGCTAGCGGCGAAAAATTTTCAGCTCTAAAGATATATTTTTTTAAAATATCGCCCGGAAAGCCGAACGACTTTCCGGGCTAAGTTTTTGGCCTTAATTTTCTAGCTGGGTTTATTTTTATATGCTTTATATCGTTCGTACCACCTTTTGCTGTACATAAATACCAGTGAGGCGGTTAGTATCGCAAAGAGCAATCCTCCGCCTCCGTGCAGTTCATCGCCGGCAGCATAAGATATTTTTGCCATTATTAGCAGTAAGACAGTCCATATACCAAAAATTATTACAAGAGGTTTTTCGGGCCATTTTTGCTCACCCAAAGGAAAGTTTGACACCTGAGACACTCCAATATAAAAAGTTCTAAGGAAGCTTGTTTGTAATTTAAAGTCTTAAGTATCCAGAGTCAACCCTCACACCATTTTTGCGGCAGAAATATTTACAGATACCAATATTTAACCTCTATTTAAAATACAAAAGTTTTGGTGCGTTATAACGTTCCAAAACCAACAGCGTATTTCGCAAAAAGTGGTCTGAGGGCCAACTCCACAGGCATAATAAGTAAGCCGGGTAGTGAAAATTCGATCATTCTGCAAGGCGGAATAAAATTATTTTGACAAGCAATCCAAACAAGCAATGTTATTTATAAAATAGAAATTCGTTAAATATTCACTAAAAGTCGAATTTCTACTACCTGGTAAGAAATAGATTATTAAGTCGTCATATATGGTAAACAACAAAAATAAAATGAATCCCGTTAGAAGTCCTCGGCATGAAAATTTGAGCTTAAATTTTCATGCGCATAATAACGGGATAATAAACCGAAGTCTGAAAAAGCTTAAATCGAGAGGCAATAATGAGCTGAAACAGACTTCTAACGGGATGAATAATTCCGCCACGGAATTTTTAAAGTCTTATGACGCCTTGGCCGATGCATTGTTTAGACATTGTTATTTTCGGGTATACGAAAGGGAACGAGCTAAAGAATTGGTGCAGGAAACGTTTATGCGCACTTGGGAATATATAGCAAAGGGCAACGAAGTTAAGAACATAAGAGCCTTTCTTTATCGTGTAGCCAATAATCTTGTTATCGATGAATCGCGCAAGACAAAGCCTGTGTCTCTTGATGTTTTGCGCGAGAGCGGTTTTGATATAGCCACTCCGAGTCCGGCAGAAGCAA
>Ga0155858_130_pt1 | contig 2470 bp, 5 predicted proteins | sample RifCSPlowO2_01_FD_107512 | JGI IMG/M metagenome (GOLD analysis project Ga0155858, IMG submission 107512) | Candidatus Terrybacteria bacterium RIFCSPLOWO2_01_FULL_40_23
AACCAACTTGTTTTTAGCTTCGCGATATTCATTAGATTATTTTATATAACTTTATGGACGAAAAATATACTTTCAAAAAGTTTCTAAATCGCAATTGGTGGTTTTTACTTTTGGCGTTTTCTAAACTCTTCATCCAATCAGAAAAGGAGAGTGCTTTCGGCTCTCTGTTTCTCGATACGCTTTTCTTTGGTGGTATATTATTAGTAATAATGTTTGCCTATTGGTTTATTAGATACGGCCGAAAACAAAATAAATAATATGGGACTATTTTCAATTTTAAAAGGTGATATTTCTCATTTCAATAATAATGCAGTTCCTGTATTGAATGATATTTTTGCTAGGTTAAGTGCTCTCGAAGAATCTACTGAAAAAGAAATATTGTTGAAAATGTTCTCAACGGCACATGGCGGTGTAGATATTTTATTTCATCCAGATAAGGGCATTATCAAATATAAAGTAAAATCATTTAATAAAGAGGCATTTTATGTGATATATGAAATGCTTGTCCTTTTTCTTATTTTAAGTTTAAAAAACGTGAAGTTTGAAAAAGCGGACAACTTGAAAGATATTTTTATAAAAGCGGTGGGTCGTACTGAAGAATGTAATGCCTTGTGGAATGAACTAGAATCTAAAAAAGATGATGAAAGAATTTTTAAACCACTTTACGAAAAGATTTCTAGTTATACGGAAGGGCTTAAAAGAGAGGATGAACTAGCCTTTGTTTCCGCTTTTCACGATTATGTGCAGGTATTTTTAAAAACTATATAAATATGGGATTCTTCAGCAAATACAATGAAATTGAGAAAAATCTTTTAGAAACATATTCTAAGTTTTTTGATGATATGGGTTTACCAGACGCAGAGAAAATGACCCAAGATTTTTTGGATAAAGCGATAGAAGATTCCAAAAAAGGAGGAAGATATAATTTAAAAAACGTCGGAGATACTTTGCTTGAGAAAGAAAAATCTAGTGGACAAGCTAACTCAAATTTTGAAAGCAAAAGAAAAGAAGGTGTAAGGGATGAAGATATAAAATGGTGGTTTAACCTCAATGACATTGAAAGGATGATGATGCTAAAAGTTGATGAATTTCACCGTCTAGCTTTATTTATCAAAGAAAAAGAGGACGGAAAAACAGATGATGAAGCAGACGCCACGGTTAGAAAACATCATCCGATATATGGAGATTTAAATGACGAAACTCACGGCAGTGGAGATAATAGACCCTTGCCGCTTGAATTAAAAGACAGGATAAATATCTATATAGAAAAGCAAGGTGTTAATAATCCTAATTTCAAAAATCAGATTGATTCCTTCCAAACACTTAACGCCCTAATCAGAAAAGAAATCAGGGCTGGAAATATCTAACTCGCATTATATGAGTCCCACTCTCTTTACTGTAAACAACAACCTAAATATAAATCCGGACTCAAAGAAATCTGAACCAAAAGGAGATTTGAAACATTTTTTTGTAATTCGTGAGCAAAGCGATCCAAACAAAATCGTTTTTTCTGTCGTACTGAAAAATAATCATCACTCAATCATAAATAAGATATGGTTTTCAGCATTTATTGGAATCCCTAGTACCAAATTTGCACCTAGTCTTGAGGAGCAAGCAAATTTCCATGTAAAGACTTCAAATCTTGGCGGCGGCTCATATTTGTCTGGATATACCAAAGAGGAAGTAAAATTCGTTCCAGAAAGCATCATGGAAATTTTGTACTTTGAAATTCCCAAAGAAAAATTGTCGGGTGTTGGGTCGCTCGAATACTGTTTTGGATGTGAGTCAGTCAAGAAAATTTCTTTTGAAGCCTCTTGGGATGAGGGCGAAATAGGCCGACATCTCAAAGAAATCAACAGTAAAAATTTCATCAATTTTCTAAAGTACAAAAATCACAAGACCCTGTGGAGAAAAATCAGCCTTTTCGGCAAGTCTATTTATAAATTTTCTAAACGAACATTAAAAAGTGCAAAGGGGCTTTTTGTTAGGGAGAAGGAGTTTTAAGGGAGCAATCCCCGCCGTTTTATAATATCTCCTAAAAACGGCGGGGATTTGTGCGCGCACAGGGTGGGCGGGGCAAGCACAATAAGATTTGTTTGTGCCTAGCACAATCCATATTCTTTGAGTTACCACGACCAGAGAACGAAGCCACAGAGTTTAGAGTTACCACAGAACGCGGAGAGGAAGCGCCTCGGTCGCCGTGAGGGCGGAGAAAAAAGCAAACAAAAATGTTAAAATAACTTTATGAAAATAGGCATTATCTTACAATCAAACAAACCCGAACACGCATGGAACACATTTCGCTTTGGTATTACCGCGCTGAAAGCAGGACATCAAGCAGAAATTTTTTTGATGAATGAAGGTTCAGAATTAGACACCATTTCCGACAGCAAAGATTTTGATGTTTCGGTAAAAGTGACGGAATTCAAGGAATTGAAGGGTGAAATCTATGCTTGCGGCTCTTGTCTTA